>ERZ1066124.592-NODE-592-length-19788-cov-12.198804_pt1 | contig 19788 bp, 16 predicted proteins | sample MGYA00382771_ERZ1066124 | MGnify/ENA primary metagenome ERZ1066124 (study PRJEB33369, sample SAMEA5778354) | biofilm metagenome | biome: Industrial cooling water; feature: Water cooling tower basin; material: Biofilm | place: United Arab Emirates | collected... | reverse complement strand
CGCGGCGCGGCGCACGGCCGTCGACGACCGGCCGCGGCTGCCCGGCTGGGTGCCGCCCGCGCCCGCGGCCCCGCCCGCCCCGCCCGGGGGCGGCGCGATCCGCTACACCCATACCCAGGCGAGCCCCGCGGCCGTCTGGACCATCAACCACAACCTCGGCCTCTACCCGCTGATCCAGGTCTTCTCGCCGGGCAGCCAGGCCGTCCTCGCCGACGTCACGCACGTCTCCGTCAACCAAGCCACCGTCGCCTTCAAGACCGCCCAGGGCGGCTTCGCGACCTGCCTTTAAGGAGGCCCTGACCATGCCCCTGCCCGTCCTCACCGACCTCGATCTCGGCGGCGTAGCCCGTGTCACCGGCCTCCAGCCCGGCATCGCCGCCACCGACGCCGTGACCAGGGCCCAGCTCGACGCGGCCGTCGAGGGCCTCGCCTGGAAGGACAGCGCGCGCGTGGCCACCAGCGCCAACATCTCGCTCGCCTCGCCCGGTGCCACGGTCGACGGGGTGACGATGGCCGTCAACGACCGGGTGCTCGTCCGCGCGCAGACCGCGTCCGCCGAGAACGGGATCTACGTCTGGAACGGGGCGGCCGCGGCGATGACCCGCGCGCTCGACGCCAACAGCTTCGACGAGCTCGAGAGCGCGGTGATCTCGGTCGAGGAGGGCACGAGCGCCGGCTCCACCTTCCGCCAGTCTGCGGTCAACGGCACGCTGGGGGCCACGGCCGTCACCTGGGGCAGCTTCGGCACCGGCGCGCCGGCGGCCTCCGACACGACCGCGGGCATCGCCGAGATCGCCGTCCAGGCCGAGGTCGACGCGGGCACCGTCGCGAACATGATCGTGACGCCTCAGACGCTCGCGAACTGGGCGGGCCGGGCGCGGAGGTTCCAGCAGACCTTCGGCGACGGATCGGCCACGAGCTTCGTGCTGACCCACAACCTCGGCACCCGCGACCTCGACGTCGCGATCGCGCAGACGTCGGGCACCTTCGACCGGGTGCTGGCGGAGGTGGAGTTCACCAGCGTGAACAGCGTCACGGTGCGGGTCAACGCGGCCCCCGCGGCGGGCGCGCTGCGCGCCACGATCCTCGGCTGACGCGATGGGCCTGCAGATCCTGTCGGACCTTCTCGTCGAGGGCGCCCTGCGGCTTCAGGCCCTGGTGAACCCCGCCCCGCCGACGGACGGCCGCATCCTGGTGTACGGCAAGCGGGTCGGCGGCCGGATGATGGCCGCGCAGATGGGCCCGTCCGGGATCGACACGACCTTCCAGCCGAACCTGGGCGGCAACCGCGTGTCGATGTGGACGCCCATCGGCTCCGGGACGACGATCGACACGATCAACGGCGTCGGCTTCAGTTCCGTCGGCGCGATCACCGCCGCCGCGATCGACCAGACGAACGTCCACCGCTACCTGCGGCGGGTCGACTGGCTGATCGGCACGGCCTCCGCCAGCGCGGTCGCGGGCTACCGGCACAACGGCGTCCAGCAATCCTGGAACCTCGGCTGCGCACTGCCCCAGCTCGGGGGGTTCCACTACCGCACGCGCTGGGGGCCCGCGACGGGTGCGGCGCTCGCAACGGGCCGCGCGTTCACCGGCCTCTCGGCCGCGGGGGTGGCCCCCACCGACGTCGATCCCTCGGGGATCAGCAACCAGGTCGGCATGGGCTGGGATGCGGGCGACGTCAATGCGCAGATCATCGTGAAGGGCACGGACGCGGCGGTGAAGGTCGACCTCGGCCCGGAGTTCCCGAAGGCCGGTGCCGACCGCGCCAGGGTCTACGAGCTCGCAATGTTCGCGCCGCCGGGCCCGGTACAGTCGCTGGGCTGGTCCGTGCTCGACCTGTCGACCGGCGCCTTCGCCGAGGGCGAGATCACCACCGGCCTGCCGCTCGTCTCGGCCGGCCTCGGCCCCCGGGGCTGGGTCAGCGTCGGCGGCACCTCGAGCGTGATCGGCTACGCCTTCATGGGCCTCTACATCGAAACCGACCTCTAGGAGCATCACATGGCCTACCAGTGCCAGACCTTCGACGCCGACGACGCGGGCAACCCCGCGCCCGGCCTGATGACCGTGCGGATCAGCGCGGACGGCGCCGCCTACGACGGCAGCCACGCCGACCTGACGGAGGCGCAGTTCCTCGCGGCGCAGGCGTGGGTCGCCGGCCGCGCGGCACAGGCCGAGGCGGCGCGGATCGCCGAGGAAGCCCGGATCGCGGCGGAGGACGCCGCCCGCGCGGAGGCCGCCCGCCTCGCCGCCATCGCGGCCGAGGCGGCCCGCGTGGCCCCGGTCGTGGTCGACGTGGACAGCTACGAGGCGCTGCAGGCCGCGCTGACGGCCGCCGCGCCGCTGCCGGACGGGCGGACCCACGTCATCCGCGTGGCACCGGGGGTCTACGGCGACCCCTACTCGGGGCGCGAGCGCGTGCTGACCGCACGGGCGTATCCGGGCAGCCTCGTGGACCCGAACGAAGGGCTCGGCATCGACGAGCGCGATCTCGAGGCCGTGGCGGCGCTGACCGGCGGCGTCGTCATCACGGCGCAGGTGCCGGGCACGGTGCAACTGGCCGAGCGGATCGTCATCACCGGCGCCGGCAACCTGGCGGTGGACGCGCTTGCCTTCACCGCGCAGTCGCCGCGCGACAACGGCGAGGGGGTGCGCGAGTTCGAGGCCGACAGCTGGTCGCAGCTGCAGTTCCAGAAGAAGGCGGGCCGCGTTGCGGTGCGCGGCTGCACCTTCGGCGGCACGCTGATCGAGGCCCCGATCGCGCGCTACATCGGCGCGGTCCGCGGCGCGGACATCCTCGAGGACTGCCTGCTCGACGGCTTCACCTACGGGACCTATGCGGGCCGTAACGAGGTGATCCGGCGCAACGCGCTGCGTCGCCAGTGCATCGACGCGATCCGGGTGGGCTTCGGGATCAAGGAGCCCTGCCAGGTCCTGATCTACGGCAACGTCATCCTGGACCCGATCACCTCCGCGCCCTGGGCCGGGCAGCACCGCGACGGCACGCAGGTGGGGGCGACCACCACCGCGCCAGAGGCGACGATCACGATCGACTACCACGACAACGTCATCTATGGCGCAGGCTATTTCCAGGGCCTCTACATGGACGACACGCCGGGGCTGATCGTGCCCCGGATCAAGCGCGTGCTGATGGTCACGACCCATGCCCAGGGGGTCAACCTCTGGAACGCGGACCGCGCCGAGGTCTCGGACCTGACCGTGGTCTACCGGGGCAACGGCGAGGCGCCGCCGTCCAGCCCTCCGGGGATCGTGTTCTTCATCCCCTCGGTCAAGGGGCCCTGCGCTGTCGCCAACTGCATCGGGGTCCGGTTCAACCTCGGCTCCAAGCTCATCGGCGCGGCGGGCAACATCATGCTGCCCGTCACCACGGCGGCCTACCGCGCGCAGTTCCCGAACGGCGACTTCGGCGACGGGCCGTACCCCATCGACAAGCCCCTGACCGGCACCCCGGCCGAAGTGCGCGCGGCCCTGCTGCAGCGCTACGCCAGCGCCGACCCGACGAAGGGCTTCGAGGGCCGCACCACGGTCTTCCCGCGCATCGCCGCCTTCGACCCGATCACGCTGGTCGCGGCCGGCTCCCGCGTCGAGACCCCGGCGCAGGCGATCGCGTGGGGGCAGGACCTCGAGGTGGTGCCCGATCCCGGCGTCGAGGTGCGGGTTCTCGACGCCGGCGGCACGATCCGGCGCGACTGGGGCGGCGCGGTCGCGGCGAGCCGGGGCGACCGCATCCAGTGGGGCGGACAGGCGCCGGCAGGCGACCTCGCGGCCGGCAGCATCGGCGGCACGGTCGGGACCGAGGCAAGCCGCGTCGTGATCCGCACCGGCATCCGGCCCCCCGATCGCTACCTGACGATCCCCGCGACGGGGAGCTGTTTTCTGAGAGCGCCTGCGGTCCCCGGCCCCGACGTCTACAAGGTGGCCTTCGGCCTCACCTGGCGCAGCCCGGAGCCGCTGCGGGGCCAGGCCACGCTCCTCAGCCAGGAGAGCACCGCCTGCGATGTGCGCGCCGCAACCGCGGTTCCCGGGGCGGCCAGCGAAGGCGCGCTGTGGTGCCGGATCGAGGACGGGACCGGGGCGATCCTGGCCACCGGCGACCTCCTCGACCCGGATGGCCGGCGGGTGAAACCCGAGGGCGGGGCCTGGCACAGGACCGAAGGCTATGTGGACGTCCGCGCCCGCACGGCGACGGTGGTCCACGACGGCGTTGCCATCGACATTCCCATCCCCGACGGCGCCGGCAACGGCCGGCTGCAGGCGGCGCGGCGCTTCGCGCTGCTGGCCTTCGCCTCGGGGCTCAACGGCATGCGCGGCTGCGACGTGGCCGACGCCTGGATCAAGGTCGGCGACGATCCGCGGATCGACCTGCCGAATGATCCCGCCTCCGCGAACGCGCATCCCTGGAAGGCGGGGACGGAGGCCTTCCGATGATCCGGGCGGCGCTTCTTCTCGCGTTCGTCGCGGCAACCGCGGCGGCGGAGCCGGTCGTCATCCGCGACGACACCGGTGGCAACATCGGGCGCTACATCGAGCGGCGCGCGGACCTTGCGCGCGGCGGGCCGGTGCGGATCGAGGGCGCCTGCCTCTCGGCCTGCACGATCTTCACGACGCTCGCCAATGCCTGCGTGGCCCCCGACGCCCGGATCGGTTTCCACGGGGCGAGCCGGGTCCCCTTCGTCCAGCGCTACGCCGACATGCGGATGGGGCGCTACTTCCGGGGCGAGGTGCGCCGGCTCTATCTCGCCGAATGGCGGCACCTGCGCGGGGCCGGCAATCTCCACGTGGTCACCGGGCGCGAGCTCGCGCGGCTCGATCCGCTAATTCAGCTTTGCCGGCGGCGGTGATTGTCGAGAACGGAAATGGGGCACGGGTCGCTATGATGGATCGACGGTAATGGCGCCCGTCTGGATCGCTAATTCAGGACCCGTTTCAGGCACCATTGAAGGCCGGCCAAAACCGCGATTAGATGACGCGGAAACCGCGACTGGAGGAAGAGCCCATGCCCCGATCCGACTTCGACCCCGTGGCCGCGCTCATGCTCGAGATCGAGCGTCAGTACGGGGACCTCGTGCCCGTCGACATCGGCGAGCCGGTTCCGACCGCGCCTCATCCCGAAGAGGTCATCCGCGAGGTCGTCGCGCACGCCGAGGCGACCGGGACAAAGGTCATCCTGCCGACGATCTAGAGGCTGAGGACGGGCGGTACGCCGGCGCGGCGCGCGCCCTCCGCGACGGCCCGGCCTGCCTCCGGCTGCCCCGTGCCAGGAATCGCGTTGCTGCAGATCTTGGTGTCAAACCGTGCAGAATTGCGTGACAAACTACATCGGCCCCTCAGATCCAGTCGCGCGGCACCCGCTCCGACCAGTCGCGGGCGTGGATCAGGGTCTCGCCGTCCCAGGCCTCGACGCGCGCGGTGAAGGTCAGGTCCTGCGCGTCGCAGGCGACCGCCATCCGCGCGCGGGTCCGCACCGCCCAGCCGCCGCGCGAAAGACGCTGGTGCCAGTCGAACGCGGCCCGCGCCGACAGCGGGTCGTCGGGGTGGACCTCCCACCGCTCCTCCATGCGCTCGCCCGTGGTCAGGCCGTGGGCGGCGTTCTCCAGAAGGCCCGTGTCGTCCTCCACCACGAGGGCGAAGGTGCCGGTCACCAGGTCGTGCTCGATCCGCCGCGCGGCGCGGGGTGGGGCGACCGCGCGGTGCCCGCGCGGGGGCGCCACCGCGGCCGGGGGCGGCGTCCAGCCGGGCAGGTCGCCGGCCACGGGCAGTTCGAGCAGGCCGCCCCGGACCGTCACCCCCGCCCCCGGCCTGGCCGGCCAGACGAAGGGCCAGCAGCTGGTGGACAGCGCCACCCGCAGGCGATGGCCCGCCGCCAGCCGGTAGCCGCAGAAATCGAGCGGCACCCCGACCTCGATCGTCTCCCCGACCGGGACGGGCGAGGGCCGCTCCATCCCCGCGCGGTGCGCGAGGTTCAGCATCCCATGCGCGATCCGCACCGAGGCCCCGTCCGACGCGACGTCGCACAGCCGCGCGACGATCCTCCCGTGCGGCGCGTCGCTTTCCAGCGTCAGCCGAAGCCGGGGCGTCCCGAGAAGCGTGAGCGGCGCCCCGAGCGGCGCGGCGTCGAAGCAGGCCGACAGCGCATCGTCCGCCGCCTGGTCGCCCGGCATCTCGGCGTTGAGGCCCATCGGGAAGAACTCCCCCGCCCGCAGGCCCAGATGCTGCGGCGTGGCGACCCGCACCGACAGCGCGCCCCCCGCCCCGCCGAGGATGCCCCCCGGCGACAGGGCCCGCCGCTCGACGCGCCCCGGGACCGGCCAGCCGCTGGCGACCCACCGGCCGGGGCGCGCAGCCGCGCAGGCATCGGGCGGCGCGCTGTCGAGCACGAAGGCCCGCAGCATCGGATCGTCCTCGGCCCCGTTGGGCACGCCCTTCAGCCAGCGGTCCCACCAACGCACCATCTCCTGAAGGAAGCCGATCCGGGGGCCGGGCACCGCCGTGTGCGGATACTGGTGGACCCAGGGGCCGACCAGCCCCTTCACCAGGCCCCGCCCGTTCGACAGCAGCTTCGACACCGTGTTCATGTAGCCGTCGGCCCAGCCGCCCACGATCAGCACCGGCACCTCGACCGCACCCCAGTCCTCGGCGATCGAGCCGTGCCGCCAGTAGGCATCGCGGGCCTGGTGCGCCGCCCAGCGGGGGGCGAGGAAGGGCATCGCCCGGAGCCGCTCCGTCCAGGCCTCGCGCCAGTCCGCGCGCAGCAGGGGATCGGGCGGCCGCGAGGAATAGGACAGCATCGTGGCCCCCCACCCTGCGTTCTCCCCGAGGAGGCAGCCGCCCTTGAAATGGATGTCGTCGGCGAAGCGGTCGGTGGTGGAGCAGACCGACACCACCGCCCGCAGCGCCGGCGGCCGCAGCGCCGCCACCTGCAGCGCGTTGAACCCGCCCCAGGACTTGCCCATCATCCCCACCGCCCCCGAGCACCAGGGCTGCGCCGCGGCCCAGGCGATCACCTGCCGGGCGTCGTCCCATTCCTGCGCGGTGTACTCGTCGGCCATCAGCCCTTCGCTGTCGCCGTTCCCGCGCATGTCCACGCGCAGGCAGGCGTAGCCCCGCGCGGCGACCCACGGATGCATCCCCTCGTCGCGCAAGAGCGTGCCGTCGCGCTTGCGGTAGGGGATGTGTTCGAGAACCAGCGGCACCGGGCCCGCACCGACGGGCCGCCACAGCCGTGCCGACAGGCGGCAGCCGTCGGGCATGACGATGCCCGCGTCGTCCTCGACCGTGACCTCGTGCAACGCTGTCATGGACCCTCCCCCCGGCGCGGACGGACACCCCTGCGTCGCCCGTGGGCCAGAGACTAGGCACCCGGGCGGGGCAGGATGCGCCGAAAGCGACGCATCGCGAAAGGATCGCCCATCGTGACCGGCCAGCCCAACATCCTGATCCTGATGGTCGACCAGCTCACGGGCACGCTGTTCCCCGACGGGCCGGAGCCGTGGCTCCACGCGCCGAACCTCCGCGCGCTGGCCGCCCGCTCGGTGCGCTTCGCCAACGCCTACACCGCCTCGCCCCTCTGCGCCCCCGCCCGTGCGTCCTTCATGTCGGGCCAGCTGCCCCGCCGCACCCGCGTCTACGACAACGCGGCCGAGTTCGCCTCGGACATCCCGACCTTCGCGCACCACCTGCGGCGCGCGGGCTACCAGACGAGCCTCAGCGGCAAGATGCACTTCGTCGGCCCCGACCAGCTTCACGGGCTGGAGGAGCGGCTCACGACCGACATCTACCCCGCCGACTTCGGCTGGACGCCCGACTGGCGCAAGCCCGGCGAGCGGATCGACTGGTGGTACCACAACCTCGGCAGCGTGACGGGCGCGGGCGTGGCCGAGATCACGAACCAGTACGAATACGACGACGAGGTGGCGCACCACGCGGTGCAAAAGCTCTACGACCTGTCGCGCGGCCATGACCCGCGCCCCTGGTGCCTGACGGTCAGCCTCACCCATCCCCACGACCCCTTCGTCGCGCGGCGTAGATACTGGGACCTCTACGAAGGCTCGCCGCACCTGGAGCCGCCCGCCGCGATCCCCTACGCGGATCAGGACCCCCATTCGCAGCGTCTGATGGACGCCTGCGACTGGCGCGCCTTCGACATCACCGACGATCACGTCCGCCGCGCCCGCCGGGGCTACTTCGCCAACATCAGCTACGTCGACGAGAAGATCGGCGAGATCCTCGCCGTGCTGGAGGCCACCCGCCAGCAGGCCGCGATCCTGTTCCTGTCGGATCACGGCGAGATGCTCGGCCGCCGGGGCCTGTGGTTCAAGATGAGCTTCCGCGAGGGTGCCGCCCGCGTCCCCCTGATGATCGCCGCCCCGGGCCTGACGCCGCGGCGCATCGACACCCCCGTCAGCACGATCGACGTGACCCCCACCCTCTGCGCCCTCGCCGGCGTCTCGATGGAGGAGGTCATGCCCTGGACCGACGGGGAAAGCCTCGTGCCGCTGGCCACCGGCACCCCCCGCGACACCCCCGTCGCGATGGAATACGCCGCCGAAGGCTCCGTCGCCCCCATGGTCGCCCTGCGGCGGGGCCGGTGGAAATACACCCACTGCCCCGCCGACCCCGACCAGCTCTACGACCTGGAGGCCGACCCCGAGGAGGCCGTGAACCTCGCCCAGAACCCCGCCCACGCCGAAACCCTCGCCCGCTTCGGCGCGATGGCCGACGCCCGCTGGGACCTCCCCGCCTACGACGCCGAGGTCCGCCAGAGCCAGGCCCGCCGCTGGGTCGTCTACCCCGCCCTGCGGCAGGGCGGCTACTACCCGTGGGACCACCAGCCGCTGCGGCTGGCGTCGGAGCGGTACATGCGCAACCACATGGACCTGAACGTGCTGGAGGAGGAGAAGCGGTGGCCTAGGGGGGAGTGAGGGATGCCAGGCACCAACCACCTCATCCTCCGCCAACTAGTGGCTTAAGCATAGGCTGAGGGTCCGGTAATGCGCCCGGCAAATTGGTGACGGTGGGCAAACCTCGTGGCTCGGGATGCGGTATAAATAGATGCATAGAAGGAGAAATAGTTATTTCCGGAGGGCTTCCCCTATAGTTACGACGATACCAAGCTATAAAATTTCGCAGATTGTCTTCTTGAAAGAATGCATACGCTGATTGAGTGAACTCAAGACCATTACGAATTCGATCAATTATGAGCGTTCGCTTCTTACCCAGTTCCTCGATCAACGTTCCTTTTATCGTATCCGGGTCTTGCGACCTGCTCACCAAAGCAGCCAGCCCACCCTTCGCTAAACCGAAAGATTGTTCTTGCACTAGAAGGCAAGAGGCTCCTCGAATAATCGCCTGAACTTCTTCAACGGTTTCTGTTTTCGTGACGTCCCTACCATCACGCGTCACGGTTTCAACTTGGACACGCCTAGACTTCATAAGCCTAAGCGCGCCATCAGAAATCTGCGTTCTTAGTACTTCTGGATGCACCCAAAGGTTAATTCCCTTTATTGCGGAGAAATAAGAGCTTTCTATCCCGATCCAGTCGTCGTTCAGAAATCTTAGAGCTACAGGAGCGCCATCTACAGTATTAGCAAGAATTTTGCGCTGAGTTTGACGTTTGATTTGAGTTTGAAGGTCTGACTCAAAACGCGACGCTACTTCTTCACCGAAGAACTCGCTCGCACAGTCAATACCACAAAGTGCGATTCGGCCATCCTCCAGACGAACCGTAAACCCTCTCCGATGTGGCGTATGCCCTGCGCAAAAAGCGCAACGCACGTCATACTCGGCATGATAACGGTTCAGAAACTCAGTCGGCCTCACTCCGCGGTCAATCTCCGTTGACAAACCAACCTGAAGGTCGGGTTGGGCAACCACAAACTCGGATGAATCGGCGCTAATTTCTCTCATGCGAACAATAATGGAACACATGTCTCAAGTTTTCAAGGGAGGCCATCGCGCTTCCGCTTTCACCCATCCCCCAGCACCATCTCCGCCCCCCGCCACCCCACCATCACCGCCGGCGCGTTGGTGTTCCCCGCGATCAGCGTGGGAAAGCTCGACGCGTCGATCACGCGCAGCCCCGCCACCCCATGCACCCGCAGCCGGGGGTCGGTCACGCTCGTGGCCGGGTCCGTCCCCATCCGGCAGGTGCAGGAGGGGTGGTAGACCGTCCCCGACCGCCGGCGGAAGTCGAGGATCAGGGCCTCGTCGGACGCGACCTCCGGCCCCGGGCGCAGCTCCTCGGCGATGAGGCTCGCGAGCGGCTCCTGCGCCGCCAGATGCCGCAGCATCTTCACCGCCGCCAGCATCTCGGCCACGTCGTGGTTGGTCGAGAACGCGTTCGCCGTTATCGCCGGGTGCACACCTGCGTCGGCCGAGCGGATGCGGATGTGCCCCCGGCTCGTCGGGCGGCAGTTCGACAGGCCCAGCGACATCCCCGGAAAGGGGTCCGGCGTCAGAACGGGGCGCTCCCCCGCGCGCGGCAGCAGGGTCGAGAACGCCTGCATGTAAAGCTGCATGTTCGGCCGCGCCGTCGCCGGATCGGTCCTGAAGAACCCCCCCGCGTGGTTGATCGACTTCGCCAAGGGCCCCCGCCCGCCCAGCACGTACTGGAGCCCCGCGCGCAGCTTCCCCCACCAGGGGCGAAGCTCGTCGTTGTAGGTGGGCACCCGCATCCGCCAGGTGTAGTTGATCCCCTGATGGTCGGAGAGGTGCGCGCCCACGTTCGGGTTGTCGACCAGCACGGGGATGCCGTGTTCCGCCAGCAGCGCCCCCGGCCCGATCCCCGACAGCTGCAGAAGCTGCGGCGAGTTGACGGCGCCGCCCGACAGGATCACCTCGGCCCGCGCGCGCAAGACATGCCCCTCGCCCCCCCGCCGGTACTCGACGCCGACCGCGCGGCCCCCCTCGACCAGCACCCGCGTGACCAGCGCGCGGGTCAGCACCCGGACGTTCCCCCGCCGCATCGCGGGGCGCAGGAAGGCCCGCGCGGCCGAGTTGCGGCGCGCGCCCCGGATCGTCATCTGGTAGGGGCCGACCCCCTCCTGCGACGCCCCGTTGAAGTCGGGGTTGAAGGGCAGCCCCGCCGCCTGCCCCGCCTGCATGTAGGCCGTGGCCAGCGGGTGCAGCCCCGTGCGGTTGGCCGAGACGAACAGCGGCCCGCCCTGCCCGCGAAAGGCATCCGCCCCCGCCTCGTTGTCCTCCAGCGCGCGGAAGGCGGGCAGCACCTCGTCCCAGCCCCAGCCGGGCGCCGCCCGCCCCCAGTCGGCGTAGTCATCGGGATGCCCCCGGATCCAGACCATCGCGTTGATCGACGACGACCCGCCCAGCAGCCTGCCCCGCGGCCAGTGGTCCGCCTGACCGTCCAGCCCTGCGTCCGGCTCCGCCCGGTAAAGCCAGTTCACGGCCGGGTCGTAGAAGAGCTTGCCGTAGCCCAAGGGCAGCGCCACGTAGAACCGCCGGTCGGTCCCCCCCGCCTCGAGCACCGTGACGCGGTGCCTGCCGCTCGCGCTCAGCCGGTCGGCCAGCACGCAGCCCGCCGATCCCGCGCCGACGATGATGTAGTCGGTCTCGTCCATCCGTCCCGGTCCGTCCGGCCCGCCGCCATCCTGCCCCGCCCGCGCGGTCGGCGGTTGGACGGATGCGACCCGATCGTCCATGCGCGACAGTCAGCCGAGCCCCACGGTCCGCCGTCTCCGCCGGGTTGAACGGCCGGAACGCCTGCCCATGTCTGCCCCTCAACCACGATGGAGAACACAGTTCATGGCGGATCGCATCGGCACGAATGGGCCCGACCTGCTGGTCGGCACGGCCGGCCTCGACGAGATCTATGGCCGCGGCGGGAACGACACGCTGCGCGGGCTTGACGGCGGGGACGACCTGGAGGGCGGGACCGGCGACGACCGCCTCTTCGGCGGAGCCGGGGCGGACGACCTCTATGGCGGGGCGGGCAACGACCGCGTGTTCGGCGGTCGAGGCAACGACGACATCGAGGGCGGGGCCGGCGACGACACGGTGTTCGGGGGCCGGGGCAACGACACGATCTACGGCGGGGCCGGCGACGACGTCCTGTCCGGGGGCATCGGCGCCGACGTCTTCGAGTTCGCGGGGGCCTCGGGACGGGATACGATCCGCGACTTCGCGGACGGCGTCGATCGCATCGAGCTCGACCTGTCGGTCTCGGCGCTGAACCGCGTCCTTGCCGAGGCGCGGCAGGACGGCGGGGACGTGATCCTGACCCTGTCGGCCGGCAACACGCTCCGGCTGGAGGACGTGACCCGCGCGCAGCTCGACCGGGGCGACTTCATCCTCGACTGAGTGCGGCCGGAAGGGGCGCTCAGCGCCCCTTCCACACCGGATCGCGCTTCTCGGCGAAGGCGCGCGCGCCCTCGAGCTGGTCGTCGGAGCAATACAGCCGGTCCACCGTCGGGAACTGCCGCTTCGTGATCCGGTTCATCGCGTCCTGGAAGCGCAGGGCTTCCGCCTCGCGCACGACCTCCTTAATCGCGGCGTAGACGAGGGGCGGGCCGGATTCGAGCAGCCGCGCGAGGTCCCAGGCCCTCGGCAGCAGGTCGGCGGGCGTCGTCACCTCGCGCAGCAGGCCCCAGCGCAGCGCCTCCGCCGCGTCGAACCAGCGCCCCGTCAGCAGCAGGTCCATCGCCACATGGTAAGGGATGCGCTTGGGCAGCTTGCAGCTCGCGGCGTCGGCCACGGTGCCCGACCGGATCTCGGGCAGCGCGAAGGTCGCGTTGTCGGATGCGAGGATCAGGTCGCAGCTCAGCGCGAGTTCCAGCCCGCCGCCGCAGCAGATGCCGTTCACCGCGGCGATGACGGGCTTGTTGAGGCCCGGCAGCTCCTGCAGCCCCCCGAAGCCCCCGACCCCGTAGTCGCCGTCGACCGCGTCGCCCGCGGCGGCGGCCTTCAGGTCCCAGCCGGGGCAGAAGAACTTCGCCCCCTCGGCCCGGAGCATCGCGACCCGCAGGCCGTCGTCGTCGCGGAAGGCGCGGAAGACCTCGCCCATGATCCGGCTCGTCGCAAGGTCGATCGCGTTGGCCCTGGGCCGGTCGAGCGTCACCTCGAGCACCGCGCCCTCGGTGCGCGTGCGGATCGGCCCGTCGGTTCGCATCTCCATCAGTCCCCTCCCTTGCGGATCAGCGCATCGACGGCCACGGCCCCGTCCCCGCGCAGGATGACCGGGTTGATCTCGATCTCCTCGAGCGCGGCGTCGGCCAGCATCCGCGCGCAAAGCCGCTCGGCCATCGCGACCAGCGCGGGCACGTCGGCCCGCGCGCGCCCCCGATGGCCGTCGAGCAGCGGCCAGAGCCGCAGGCGGCGCAGCGCGGCGAGGATCTCGTCGCCCGTCACGGGCAGCACAAGCGTCTGCGTATCGCCCAGCAGTTCCGCCGCCGTGCCCCCCATCCCCAGCGTCAGCGTGACGCCATAGACCGGATCGCGCCGCAGGCCCAGCAGCACCTCGGCGACGCCCCCCGCCACCATCTCCTCGGCCAGATACCCGTTCGCCCCCGGCATCGGCGCCTCCCCCGCCAGCGAGGCGAGCCCCAGCCGCACCGCCCCCGCCTCGGACTTGTGCGCGAAGCCGAGGCCCTTCAGCGCCAGCGGCGGGGTCAGCGCGGCCGCCAGCGGCCCCAGCGCGGAGAGGTCGGCCGCCGCGACATGGCGCGGCACGGCGATCCCGGCGGCGGCGAGCAGGCGCTTCGCCTCGGCCTCGTCCAGAAGGCGCGTGCCGCGCGCGGGCACCGGCGGAACGGGCCGCCAGCCGGGCCGACCCGCCGGCGCCTGCGCCGCCCGGATCGCGGCCATCGCCGTCTCGAGGCCCCCCATCGGCACCACGCCGGCCGCCATCAGCGCATCGGCCCGCGCCTCGTCCATGGTCTCGGGCAGCGAGGCCACGGCCAGCGCGGGCCGGCCCGTGTTCCGCCCCGCCGCGGCGATCGCCTCCAGCGCAGGCGCATAGCTCGACGGGTCGCAGCGGTCGCGGCGGGGCGGGTCGATCACGAAGAGGCCGGCGTCGTAGCCCTGCAGCATCGTGGTGAAGACGGCCTCGGTGCGCGGCCCGTCGCCCCAGATGAAGGTGTGGTAGTCGAGCGGGTTCGCGATCGCGACGATCGGCCCCAGGATGTCGCCCAGGGCCTGCCGCTGCGCGTCGGACGGCGGGGGGAACGACAGGCCGTGGGGCGCGGCAAGGTCCGCGACCAGCCCCGCCTCGCCACCGGAGCACGACAGGGAGCAGAGCCGCGTCCCCAGCCCCGGCCCGTGCATGTGCAGGATCTTCAGCGCCTCGAGAAGCTCGGCGGGCGTCGAAACCTCCGCCACGCCGGCCTGCCGCAGGAAGGCGCTCGACGCCGCCCCGCCCCCCGCCAGCGCCGCCGTGTGGCTCGCGGCCGCGTCGCGCGAGGCTGCGGTCTTGCCCAACTTGATGCAGGCGATCCCCTTGCCTGCCTGCCGCGCTTCCTCGGCCAGCGCCGCGACGGCGGGGGCATCGCCGATCCCCTCGACGTAAAGCCCCAGCGCCGTCACGCGGTCGTCCGCCAGCAGCGCCCTCGCCAGCTCCGCCAGCCCCACCTGCGCCGCGTTGCCGAGGCAGGCGACGTAGGCGACCGGCAGCCCCCGCGCCTGCATCGTCATGTTGATGACGATGTTCGAGGATTGCGACAACAGCGCCACGCCCCGGTCCACCCGCCGCCCGCCGTGCTGGTCGGGCCAGAGGAGCGCGCCGTCGAGGTAGTTGATGACCCCGTAGCAGTTCGGCCCAAGCACCGGCATCGCGCCCGCCGCCGCCACGAGGTCGGCCTGCAGCCTCGCCTCGCCCGCCTCGGCCCAGCCGGAGGCGAAGCAGACCGCCCCCCCTGCCCCCATCGCCGAAAGCCTGTGCACCACGTCGATCGTGGCGTGCCGGTTCACGCCGATGAAGGTGGCGTCGGGTGGCCCGGGCAGGTCGGACAGGTCGCGGACGGCGGGCACCCCGCCGATCGCCGCGCGCGTCGGATGCACCGGCCAGACCGATCCCGCAAAGCCCATCCCGGCGCATTGCACGACGACGTTCTCGGCCCAGACCGATCCCAGGACGGCGATGGACCGCGGCCGGAGGAGGCGGGAGAGGTCTCTCATTCGCCGGACCCGCTCGCCGCGCGGACGGGGGGCTGTCTGCCCCCCGCGCCCCCCGAGGATACGTGTGGACGAAGAATGGAAAAGCGGACGCCTTGCCCCCTGATCGGAGGCAAGGCGCCATTCCACGTCGCGGTCATCGGCGTCCCCGCCTGTACCGCCCGTGCAAGATGGTTCGCCGGGATTAACGAAGCCTTACCGAGCAATGTCGCCTCTCATTCTTCGTCCGCAAGTATCCTCGGGGGGTCCAAGGGGGGCAGAAGGTCCCCCTTGCCTTCACCCGCCATGCGCCCGCAGCAACTGCCGGCTGATGATGTGGCGCTGGATTTCGCTTGTCCCTTCCCAGATCCGCTCCACCCGCGCGTCGCGCCAGATGCGTTCCAGCGGCAGGTCGTCCATCAGGCCCATGCCGCCATGGATCTGGATCGCCTCGTCGGCGACCATGGCCAGCACCTCGCTGGCCTTGAGCTTCGCCATCGCCATGTCACCTTCCGTCACGGTGCCCTCGTCGAAGCGCCAGCCGGCCTCCCAGGTCAGAAGCTCCGCCGCCTTCAGCTCCATCGCCATGTCGGCGAGCTTGAAGCTCACGCCCTGGAACTTCCCGATCGGCTGTCCGAACTGCCGGCGCTCGGCGGCGTAGGCAACCGCATGGCCCAGCGCGCGGTCGGCGCGGCCGAGGCAGGTCGCGGCCACCTGCAGGCGCGTGGCCCCGAGCCAGGTGTTCGCGACCTCGAACCCCCTGTGCGGCTCGCCCAGGACCTGGTCGGCGGGGACGCGGCAGTCGTCGAACTCCAGCACCGAATTGGTGTAGCCGCGGTGGCTCACGTTCCGGTAGCCCTCGCGGACCGAGAAGCCGGGGGTGCCCTTGTCGACGAAGAAGGCGGTGATGCGCTTCTTCGACCCGCGCGGCGTCTCCTCCTCGCCCGAGGCCATGAAGACGATGGCGAAGCCCGCGACGTCGGCGTGGCTGATGAAGTGCTTGGTGCCGTTCAGCACCCAGTCGCCCCCGTCCTCGCGCGCGGTCGACCGCATCCCGCGAAGGTCCGACCCGGCGCCGGGCTCGGTCATGGCGAGGCAGTCCCAGGTCTCGCCCCGGACGCAGGGCGCAAGGTAGCGCTCGCGCTGCGCAGGGGTTCCCGCAAGCAGGATGTTCGAGGGCCGCGCCACCCCCGTCCAGTGAAGCGCATAGTTCGCCCGCCCGAGCTCGCGCTCGTAGAGCAGCCAGGACAGCGTATCGAGGCCCGCACCCCCCACCTCCTCGGGCATGTTCGCGGCGTAGAGGCCGGCGGCGATGGCCTTGCCCTGGATCTCGCGCACCACCTCCATGTCGAGGACGCCGGTGCGCTCGATCGCGGCCTCGTGCGGGTAGATCTCCGCCTCCACGAAGGCGCGCGTGGTCTCCACGATCATCGCCTGCTCGTCGGTCAGCCCAAAGTTCATGGCCGCACACCCACGGCGCGCCCCGCGCCCTCGGGATGAGGCAGGTCGGCATGCGCCGCGGCGATCGGCATCAGACGGTCGAGGATCGCGGGGGGCGCGGCGCAGGTCTTCCCGGCCTTCATGTCGACGTGCAGAAGCATCTGCTCCACCGTCGCGATGGCCTCGCCCCCCTTGAGAAGGCGCACGAAGACGTGGCAGCGCTTCGGGTCCGCGCCCAGCACCTGAACCGTGCCCGTCAGCGCATCCCCCGCCTTCGCCTCGCCGAGGTGGCGGATGTGCGTCTCGGCGGTGTAGTAGCTGAAGCCACCCGCCACGTAGGCCGCGTCCGATCCGATGAGGCGCAGGAAGGCGTCGACCGTCTCCGAGCTCGCCTGCAGGTAGCGGCTCTCGGTCATGTGGCCGTTGTAGTCGATCCAGCCCGGCAGCACCGTCATCCGCGCCAGCGCGAGGGGCGCGCCCTCCGGCACCTCGGCCCGCAACCGCTCCGCAAGCCGGGCGTCATGCGCGCGCACCACCTGCCCCGCGCCCCAGTCGCGGTCCTTCAGCGCCCGCAGGAACCCCACGAGGTTGCCGTCGCGGATCCGCTCCAGCTCGCGGATCGAGCGCGACCCCGACTGCGCGTCGGACTGGCCCGCCACCAGATCGACCAGCGCCTCGTCGAATTCGGGGACATCCGTCAGCTTCGACCAGGGGAACTTCAGCGTCGGGCCGAACTGCGCCATGAAGTGCCGCATCCCCGCCTCGCCCCCAGCGATCCGGTAGGTCTCGAAGAGGCCCATCTGCCCCCAGCGCAGGCCGAAGCCCATGCGGATCGCCTCGTCGATCTCGGCGGTGGTGGCAAGGCCGTCCTTCAGCATCCAGAGCGCCTCGCGCCAGACCGCCTCGAGGAAGCGGTTGCCGATGAAGGCGTCGATCTCGTGCCGCACGACCAGCGGGAACATCCCGATGTCGCGCATCACCTGCACGGTGCGCTCCACGACGTCCGGCGGGTTGGCCGGCGACCCCGACACCTCGGAGAGCGGCAGGAGGTAGACCGGGTTGAAGGGATGCGCGACGATGATCCGGGCGGGGTCCGCGGCGCCCTTCTGCAGGTCCGACGCCTTGAACCCGCTGGTGGACGACCCCACGAGGACGCCGGGGTTCGCCTGCTGCACCTGCGCGTAGACCCGGTGCTTCAGGTCGATCCGCTCGGCGACCGACTCCTGCGCGTAGTCGGCCCCCTCGACCGCCTCGCCCATCGTCGCGGCGAAGGTCAGCCGCCCCTCGGGCGGCAGGGGCGCGTCGTAGAGCGCGGGCAGCGAGGCGCGCGCGTTGGCCAGAACCTCGGCCACCTTGCGCGGCGCCTCGGGGTCGGGGTCGAAGACCGAGACGTCCCAGCCGTTCAGGAGGAAGCGCGCGGCCCAGCCGCCGCCGATCACGCCCGCCCCGATGATCCCCACCGTCCGCGCCATCCTACCTCCAGTCGCGCCGCTGAAGCGCGGCCTCGTCGTAGCCGCTGCGCCCGAAGACCGCCTGCGCCGCGAGGAACTCCGCCCGGCTGAAATCGGCGTCCCGGTGCAGGACCCATCCGCCGTTGCGGAAGGGCGTGCCCAGGAGCACCGTCCGCCCGTCCGGCGATCGCCCCAGGATCAGAAGCCGCCCCGCCACCGGCACGCCCTCCAGCGCCACGCGCAGGGCACCCGGCCCGGCGGGCGTCGCGACGCCGGCGATGGTCCGCACCGGGCCGCCCGCCACGACCGGCCCGCAGGTGTTGCGCACCGCGAGCGTGCCGTCCGCCCGCGGCGTGTACTCGGCCGTGGACAGGCCGCACCCGGCCTGCGGGGCGTTCGGGAACCGCGCGACCTCGTACCAAAGGCCCGCCAGCGCGGCGGGCGGCACCGAGGGGTCGACCACGATCGGATCGTCGATCTGCCGGTAGGAGGGCACCTGCGGCGCGCAGGCCGCGAGCGCCAGCAGCGCGGCAAGCGCGGCCCCCCTCACGCCGGGGCCCGCTTGTCCAGCGCCAGCCGCGCGCGCACCTCGGCCGGGCCGACCACCCGCGCCCCAAGACCCTCGATGATCCCCGCCGCCCGTTCCACCAGTTGCGCGTTGGTGGCAAGCACGCCCTTCTCCAGCCACAGGTTGTCCTCCAGGCCCACGCGGACATTCCCGCCCGCCAGGACCGAGGCTGCCACATACGGCATCTGATTGCGACCGATGCCGAAGGCGCTCCAGTGCCAGTCGGCGGGAACGGCGTTCACCATCGCCATGAAGGTGTTCAGGTCGTCCGGCGCCCCCCAGGGCACGCCCATGCAGAGCTGCACCAGCACGGGCGCGGGGATCACGCCCTCCTTCACCAGTTCCTTCGCGAACCACAGGTGGCCCGTGTCGAAGGCCTCGATCTCGATCCGCGCGCCGGCCGCGGCCATCCGCGCGCCCATGTCGCGCAGCATCCCCGGCGTGTTGACCATCACGTAGTCGGCCTCGGCGAAGTTCATCGTCCCGCAGTCGAGCGTGCAGATCTCGGGCCGGCACTCCGCGACATGCGCCACGCGCTCGGCCGCGCCGGCCATGTCGCTGCGCGGCGACGGGCGATCCATCGCCTCGGTCCCGTCGAAGATGAGGTCGCCCCCCATCCCCGCCGTCAGGTTCAGCACCACGTCGGTGGCGCTGTCGCGGATCCGGTCCGTCACCTCGCGGTAGAGCTTCGGGTCGCGGCTTGGCTTCCCCGTATCCGGGTCGCGGACGTGGCAGTGGACCACCGCCGCCCCGGCCTTCGCCGCGTCGATCGCGCTTTCCGCGATCTGCGCCGGGCTGCGCGGAACGTGCGGGCTGCGGTCCTGCGTGCCCCCCGATCCGGTGACGGCGCAGGTGATGAAGACCTCGCGGTTCATGGTCAGCGGCATCGGTCCCTCCCCCGGATCGAACGCAGCCTAGCGCCGCCCGCCGGCGGCGGAAGGGCGATTTGCGAAACGCCGTGGTCGGAATCCGAACCCGGGGACCCGGGGAACAAACGGGCGCGGCCGGCCGTTGGCCCGGTCCCCCCTTCGCGAACACGGTGAACCCATGCCACGCACTGCCCTGCCCCTTGCCGCCCTCGTCGCGGCCCTGGCCGGCCCCGCCCTCGCCCAGACCGATCCGCCCCCGCCGCCGCCCGCCGAGGGTGCCGCCCCGCCCCCGCCCCCGCCCCCGCCCCCGGGCGGCGAGGCGCGGCCGGGGGCCGGC
>ERZ1066124.573-NODE-573-length-20820-cov-22.553913_pt1 | contig 20820 bp, 23 predicted proteins | sample MGYA00382771_ERZ1066124 | MGnify/ENA primary metagenome ERZ1066124 (study PRJEB33369, sample SAMEA5778354) | biofilm metagenome | biome: Industrial cooling water; feature: Water cooling tower basin; material: Biofilm | place: United Arab Emirates | collected... | reverse complement strand
TTTGACTCCTTTTTGGCGGGATGGCGTTTCAATCGAGATGTGTATACACAGTAGGGTTGAAACGCGGGGGTTTTACGCATTCACCTGATAATCTGCTGATCAAATTGATCGAGAAATATGTCAAAGCAGGACGCGAGGCTAAGCCTTATCAACCGCAACCCAAGTCAGAAACAAAAACGTTATTTATGGCTTCGGAGAAAGGAGAGATTGAGAGTGTGCGGCAGTTTCTAAATCAGGAGACAACTCAAGTGAATCAGCGCTACCAACCGTATGAAAGAACAGCGTTGCATCAAGCCGCAGAGCACGGACATTTTGAAATTGTGAAATTATTGGTTGAGCATGGTGCAGATGTGTTTGCTCGAAATAATCATGGTCGCACTCCCAGAGAACTTGCACTGCAAAGCCAATATGAAATCGTCAACTTTCTGCGCGAGAAAGAAGATCAGAGATCGCGCGATCGCTAAGGTTTGTTTTCTGCTAATTAGTGGTTGAGGGACTGTATCTCGATGTTGCAAGTTCACCCGGTAGACGATTTGGAGCAAGCGCTAACTCATTCGATCGCGCAAGCTTTTTCACAGTACGATGCTTCGAGTCAATCTTTTTTCAAATATCTTGAAACGCTTTCAATAAGAGGACTGAATCGCCATCAATATGAGATTTATCGCGATAATTTCTTTTTCAGAACGTCTTCGACTCCGCGATCGATTTCTCGATTGGTAACGGCTGCATTCTTGCATCTAGATCTAGCAACGCTCGAAACGGGAATCGCAAATTTGCAAGATGAGTTAGGACACGGCAACCCGAAGAATAGTCATCTTCAGCTTTTAGAGTCGGCTTATAACTATCACGGTGAGAAAGTTTTTGCGCTTTCGGCAGTGTCGATCGACAGAATCGGATTTTCTAAGCTGATTTGTCCAGAGGCGATCGAGTTTAGAGCAAAGCAAAAGAGCTTATATCAACATCGCGCCTACACAATTGTGTTGGGATGTTCGTTTGCTCAAGAGTTTGCAGCGGATCAAATGCTGCGAATCTTCTACAAAACGCTGTTTCAACCTTATCGATCTCTCTATACTGAGCAAGAGTTTAAACAAGTTTCACGCTATTTTACGGTGCATATCAACGGGCTAGAAGCGCACCATGCGGCACAGGCTAGATCTGCTCTTCTAAACAACTGCCGCACATCGGAAGATTTAGCATTGATGCAGCGAGGAATGACGGAATTTCTTGGTATACAAGCGAACTTGTGGAATGGAATTCTCCGAGAGATGCGAAAGGCAGGTGACTAGATTTAGAGTTGCAAGCCGAGACTTCTTGCTTTCTCCAAAGGAACATCTGGAAGAGTTTGAAGCATTCCATCCCAGGTTATCTGAGTTTGTAATGCTTCTATGACAATAGGCAAAGGCTCTGGAAGAATTGCCGGAAAATCGGCTTCTTCTGCAAACTGAATTTTGAATGCTAACTGCTCTTGAGGCAGAGCAAATTGAGCATTTACGCCTTCTCGATTGCCTCTAGCATCCATTCGATACCAGCCTATTTCAGGCAAGTAAACCGCATTCAAGCCATGTAAACAGTAAGGCGCACCTTGATCATTAATGCTTAATCGCTGGTAACAGAATCCTGCTGGAATACTATTTGCTCGAAGCAACGCAGCTAGGAGATGACTTTTGGCATAGCAATATCCGGTTTTGTACTGCAACACCTCAGAAGCTCGACACGTGATCGGATTCATTTGATAGTCAAAGCTATGCCGAATTTCATCGCGAACCCATTCAAAGCAATTTTTCGCGATTGCTTCCTCACTCTCACATCCTGTTGCAAGCTGTTGAGCGAGTTCGACGATCGCAGAATTTTCCCAATCAATAATTTCAGTCGATGCTAGATACTCTTTCATCTAATTTCGCTGATTGTCTACTACGAAGCCCGGTTCGCTACTTCCTGGAACGCGCCAATCTTCGTTCTCGCCCCCGACAATTAGAGCATCGATCGCGACAAAATCTTTGCTCAACTGCTTGAGGGAATTGATCAAGACATCGATCGCGATCGCATCACTCGTTCCCATATCAAACCAGCAGCGACCCCAGTTTCCTTCATACTCAAAGTCGCCCATGTTGTGCATCACCGCCATCATGCTGTCATCTGCTACATCCTCGTCATAAGGCATATAGCTGACCTCTAGCCCTGCGTCTTGAACCTGCAAATTCTCAGCATTAAAGCCCCCCAGTTTGCCAAGGAAAAACCAGGAGCTAAACACTTCTTCGACATACTGCTTTTCCATCTCGGAAGGGACAGTATTGAACTCAACCCAAAACCAGACATTAAACGGATCAAACTCTCGAAACTGAATACGCATAAATAGAAATTCAGGCAGTAAAAAATCGTTGCCTGAATTCTATTTTATCGTTGTCCTACTTGTTTCTGTGCCCTGCCCAGTTCGCTTTCAATCTGACGAACCGTGTAAGCAGGAAGCTGATTGCGTTTGCTTAGAGCTTTTTGGAAGAGCGGAATACTCTCATTGTGGCGCTGACTCCGAACGAGAATTTGCGCCTTGAGATAGCTCAGTTCGGGATTGTCTGGAGCGGCTTGGAGCGCTTTATCGATCGATTGGAGTGCCTTATCGAACTGTCTGAGGTCGCGATATCCGAGCGCTAATCCGCGATCGGCAACATAGCGCGGTTGAGCCGTATTTTGCAAACGAGCGATCGCATCATTCGGACTCGATAGCGGGAGATTTAGCGTCGTCGTCAGCAGCAGATCGATCATGCCTTTGATCAAGTTGAGTTCAGGATCTTTCGGATCGATTTTCTCAGCGGCATCTAAATAGCGAAAGGCTTCTTGAAGACTGCCCAAAATCTGAGGAATGCCTCGAACGGTTCCTTCTGTGGCTGCAACGTATCCCCCTTCAAAAATCGTGCCAACCGCTTGATAGAGATTGCCTCGCAGCGGGTCAGATTTGGCTAACTGTTGCGCGATCGTGCGGGTTTGCGCTCCGTATCCTCTAAATTCGTTCAGCAGAGCTTGTTTGCGTCCTTGATCGGTTTCACCTTGCCAATTCACGTAAGCCATCATGCCTTTAAGTGCAAACGCAAGTGGCTCATTCGGATCACCTTGTTGAAGAATTCGCTGGGCTTCGGTGTAGTTGCCTTTCTCGAAAATTGCCCGAAATGCGGATTCGGTCCGATCGCTAATCGGACGCGCATTACTTGTTCTAAACGGATCTTTCGCAAGCGTTGGACTCGCCAACATTCCCACCATCAGCGCGACTGCACTCACTTGTTGAGCCAGCTTCCGGGACAGCCACTTCACCATAACGTTTTGATTTTTGACGCATCGGAGTTACGAGACGATCTTAGACGATCGCAAGTTCCAGCAATCAAATCCCGTCTCGTCTGATTGAAGCCGAGTTACACTGGGGATTGCCCTAGCCATTTGCGAGTTCATGCTTTATCTGCGCGATTTGTCCTATCATCCGACTGCGACCCCAGAGCCAATTCTCAAATCGATCAATCTAGAGGTTGCACCACAGCAATTGAGTTTAATCGTCGGACCGAGCGGATCAGGGAAAAGTACACTGCTCGAAATTTTGGCAGGACTTGCAGAACATACGAGCGGCGAAATCTTCTGGCGAGAACAGGAATTGAACTTTCTGAATATGCAGCAGTTGTGCGGTTTAGTGTTTCAGTTTCCTGAGCGGCATTTCTGCGGCGGTACGATTCTAGAGGAGTTGCGCTTGGGACATCCGGAATTGAGTTCCGATCGCATTCACGAAGCTCTCCAAGAAGTTAGCCTTGATCATCTACCCCTTTCCACACCGCCCCATGCTCTAAGCGGTGGACAACAACGCCGATTAGCTTTGGCAGTTCAATTAATTCGCCAACCGAGCATTCTTTTACTCGATGAGCCGACCGCAGGCTTAGATTGGTCGATTCGTCGTCAACTCGTGAAACTGCTGGCGAAACTTAAAACTCACTGGAGTTTGCTAGTCGTTTCGCATGATGCGGGCGATATGTTGGAAATTGCCGATCGCTGTTGGTCGCTCCGTCGCGGTGAACTGAAAGAAGTTTCTCCCGAAGAACTGTCTTCTGAGCGATTGGAGCGCGTCAAATGTTAGTCGCGCTACCGGAAATGACGGATATGTGGAAATCAACCACGAATTGGTTTCCGAGCGAGGAAGTACGATCGCAGTTTCAACACTTCTACGAACTTGTTCTCAAAGGCAATCAACAACAGAATCTCACCCGCATCACCGAACCTGTGGATTTCTGGGAAAAGCATTTATGGGATTCGCTGCGGGGTGTATTTCCGAAAGTGACTGAGGTAAATTTAAGCGCGATCGACATTGGAACCGGAGCTGGATTTCCCGGAATTCCAATCGCGATCGCTCGTCCGGATTGGAAAGTTACTCTACTCGATTCAACCCGGAAAAAGGTCAACTTCTTGCAGGACAGTACGAAAACATTGGGATTAACGAATGTTCGATCGATGGTCGATCGCGTTGAACAAATTGGACAAAGTTCCAAGCATCGAGAAGCTTACAATCTAGCAACCATTCGAGCGGTGGCGGCGGCTTCCGTGTGTGCAGAGTATGCGTTACCCCTGCTCAAGGTTGGGGGCATTGCCGTGTTGTATCGGGGGCAATGGACAGCAGATGAAGCGATTGCACTCGATCGAGCGGTGGAAGAATTGGGCGGAATTGTAGAAGAATGCGATCGCTTTGAAACGCCGTTAACGCACGGAGTTCGACATTGTGTGTATTTGCGGAAAACGAGTGCGACACCCGCAGAATATCCAAGAGCGATCGGCGTTCCAACTCAAGATCCGCTCTAGTCAGGCTCTTCTAGGACACGATCGATATCAGTGCTGGTGGCTGGACGAATGGAAATGCTTCGAGTCATTGATTCTGCGGCGGGTTTTTAAAGAGTTGATCGTGTTTTTGTGCCCACCAATCGTCTGTCACTTCAACGGGCTTGCCGCTGTCGAGTCCGGCTTGAAGCAGTTGATCGAGATGATTTCGCGATCGAATTGTGAGGTGTTCTGGCGCACCAAGATCGGATAAGTCAGCTTCGGGCTGAAGTAATCGCGTAAATTCTAAACTTGATGTTGGGCTTCTAGTGGCAGTTTGCGCCAGTATTCTAAAAGTTGGTCTTCGTTGCTCATATTGATTACCTCACGGATACGATCGCAGTTGTCATTTTACCGCTTGCGTTTGATGGAAGAACGAACACGTTCTCGTGCAGCGAAGCGATCGCTCGATCGCACAAATCCCGCCCAGAGATCACCCCCAGACGGGACAGAAGATATCTAACTCGAATCCTAAGACTCGCTTTCAGACTCAGACGATTCTGTTTCAGCAGCAGTCTCAGGTTCTGGTTCTGGTGTTGCCGCAGATGGTTTTGGCGGTCTGGGACCTCGCATCAATGCTGGATTAACAGGAGGCGCATCGGCTTTTTCTGATTTTTTACCGCGATCGTTTCGCTTGCCACGTTTTTCCGTCGATCGAGTGTTCGAGCTAGGGGCATCACCTTTCTTCACAGGACGGGGCGCGGAAGACTTGTTTCCGTCTGGAAGAGCGGTGGAACCCTCAGCGGTGGAGGGTTGATCGGCGGGGGCTGAAGTTGCGTCTGTTGCGCTGTCGGCTGGACGCTCAGACTTTTTGATGGGACGCTCTACCACAGTGAATCCTTGTAAAGAACGTCCATAATTTTAGCGCGTGGCTGGACGCTCCTAAACGCCAGCTTGAGCCGTGAGCTGATTCGCGATTTGGGTGGCTCGGTTAATTGGGATCGCAAATCCGATTCCTTGAGCGCCCCGAATAATTGCTGTATTGATGCCGATCACTTCACCACTTTGATTCAACAATGGACCGCCGGAGTTTCCAGGGTTAATCGCGGCATCGGTTTGAATGAACGGTTGTGATCCGCGTAAACCGAATGCTCTTGCCGATCGCTCTGTGCCGCTAACGATTCCGACTGTGACCGTGTTATCGAGTCCGAGCGGGTTGCCAATGGCGATCGCCCATTCTCCGGGTCTCAGTTGGTCTGAATTGCCGAGTGTGACTGCTGGGAGATTATTTGCCTCGATTTTCACCACTGCGACATCATTTTGACGATCGGCTCCCAAGACTCGTCCGGTATATTCTCGACCGTCTCTGAGGGTGACACTGACGCGGCTGGCTCCAGAGACGACGTGAGCATTGGTGACGACCAAACCGTTCGATCGCAGAATGAATCCTGATCCGGTTCCTTGCTGAACTTGTTCGCCTCTGGAAGTGACCCGCGCACGAGTCGCATTAATGCGGACGACAGCAGGACCCGTACGATCGACCGCTTCAGAGACGAAATTGTCATCGTTACTAGAACGGGAGAGTTGGGCAATGGCAGGCGGTTGGAATTGATTTGAGGGGATTTGCGTTCCGACTAAGGCGCTAACAGCCCCGATCGAGACCAGTGAGAGAGAAGCTAAGGACGTTTTTAAGAAGCGATTAGAAGCCATTTCTGGGGTTCCAAGAATGTGTGAGGAGTTTTCTGACCTATCCCCAGTGTGGAAAAAGAAAATGACAACAAAATGTCATCCCTTATTTCGTGGTGCTTTCAGTGGAAGTTCAATTTGAAAGGTTGAGCCTGATCCAGGTTGGCTCGTTACGGTAAGTTGTCCTTGATGTGCCTGAACAATTTGCTGCACGATCGCTAAACCTAATCCAAATCCGCCAGTTTGTTTCGATCGAGCTGTGTCCACCCGATAGAAGCGATCGAAGATATGCGGCAAATCTTCAGCAGGAATACCCATTCCAGTATCAATCACCCGTACGATCGCAGTTTGCTTGGTCAGCAATTCCAGTCGCACAGTTCCTTCGTCTGGTGTGTACTTAAACGCATTACTGAGTAGATTAAAGATTGCTTGTCGAATCAGTTCCGGATCAGCTTCAATCTGCACCGGATGATCCGGCAAGGATAGAGTAAAGGCGCGATCGTTGGGATAGTCCAATCCTCGAATTAACTGCACCAAATCAACGGTTTGGAACTTAGTTCGATCGAGTTCTTCATGCCGAGCTAACCATAATAAATTGGTCACTAAAGCACTCATCGATTTCGCAATTTCGACAATCTTTTCTAATCGATCGTGCTGTTCTTGCAAATCTTCAGGGGGCATCAATCCGACTTGAGCATTACTTAAAACGGCTGCGATCGGGGCACGAAGTTCATGGGACGCATCGGCGGTAAATCTTTGGAGTTGAGCATAAGCGCGTCTTGAAGGCTGCATCGCGACTCCACCCAGAATCCAGCCAGTGATACCGATCAATGCGATCGCGGTTGGAACTCCGATTAGTAGAAAAAATCGGACTTGCTCTAAGCTTTGTTGCAACGGGGTGAGGGGTACAGCAACTTGAAGATAACCCACGATTTGATTTTGTCTCTGGACGGGTAACGTTAACTGTCTTAAGCCTTCGATTGTTTCATAACCAGGTGTTCCGACAAGATAGGTTGCTCCGGGTGAACCGATGTATTTGATGCGTTGTCGATCGCGGTTATACCATCGCACATACGTTAAATCATTCGGAATCGTTTGCATCACGCCTGGAATTGCAGGTTGAAGCCCGCTGACCGCTCGACTCCGACGATAGAGTTGATCATCGAAATTTCTCAGTTGAGCTTGCACAATCAAGCCGTAACCGACTCCAGCAAACAGCAGTAAAATTCCGCCCATCGAAGCGGCGAACCAATACGCTAAATTTCGCCGACTTCGATCGAACACGGTTCCTACTCCACTGCGTTCAAGCGATACCCAATCCCATACACCGTTTCTAACCAGTCTTTGGCGTTCACCGCTTCTAATCTTTGACGTAATCGTCGAACTAAAGTTGTCACAGCATTACTTTCAGGTTCGCTACCCCAACCCCAGAGTGCTTGTTCGATCTGATCGTGTGAGAGTACCTGTCGCGGATGGCGCATGAGAAATTCCATCAGTTGAAATTCGCGCCCTGAAAGTTGAACTGTGGTTTGATTTCGCTCGATCGTTAAATTAGTTAAGTGCAACTGCAAGCTCCCTAAATGCAGCGTGTCTCCTTGCCACAACGGAGATCGTCGTCCTAATGCTCTGACTCGCGCTAACAGTTCGATAATGTCGATCGGCTTCACTAAATAATCATCTGCACCCGAATCGAGTCCGGTGACTTTATCAACAGTGGTATCTTTCGCGGTCAACATCAACACCGGAGCCGTTTTTCCTGCTTGTCGATATCTTTGACAGACGGCAACCCCACTTAACTTCGGTAGCATCCAATCGAGAATCAGCAAATCGTAGGCTTTCGTCGTCGTAAGCCACAGAGCCGTTTCACCATCTTCGACAACATCTACCACATGACCTGCCTTTGTCAATGCGGTTTGAAGCGGTTCCGATTGGGCTGGATCGTCCTCGGCAAGCAGGATCAACATATCCTAATCACAGTAAAGCGTCTCACGGGTGTCGCGTCCGGTCGTTGGGTTCGTTCCACTGGCAACAGAACAGAGCAACTTTTGGACATCCGGTCTCAGTTCCACATCGGTAAAATCAGCACCCTCGATCGTCGCTCCTTCAAATTTCGTATTCGCCGCAAACGCCCCTTCTAAATTCGCATCCTTTAGATTTGCACGAACTAGCCGCGCCGAATCAAGGACGCTGTTCCGCAAATCGGCTCCCTCTAAGTTTGCTCTTTCTAAATTCGTGGCAAAAAACCGGACACCGTTCAAATTCGTATGGCTCAAATTGCTTTCGCGCATATTCGCTTTCGTGAATTCGTTATCAGTCAAATCTTGACCCGAAAAATCCACGCCAATCAGCGTTTCTCGGTTGTAATCGAGTGCCAGTGCAGGTGACGCGAACATCATCCAGGACGCAAACAAAACCAGAATCGAACAAACAAAGCCTTTCATAGAAGTCATCGGAACAATCGGGGAATGTTGAAAGAGAACTTTCTTCAATCGTACCTGTGGATCTGCCGAATTCGACATCTGATCTCGGAACCAGCGGCGAAACCTTTGTCGCAGAATGGCTCCAGTCTCAAGGCGCGATCGTATTGGCGCGTCAGTGGACTTGTCGATCGGGAGAACTCGATTTAGTCGTCAAAACTCCAGATCAAATCGTTGCCTTTGTCGAAGTCAAAACCCGCAGTCATGGGAATTGGGATAGTGATGGTGCACTCTCGATTACCCCAACCAAACAGAGGAAAATTCTCATTGCTGCTCAGCTATTTCTCCAACAGCATCCCGAACTCGCAAATCTGCCCTGTCGATTCGATGTTGCTTTAGTGCGCTACGCAAAAAAAAGGGGAAATCAGCCCACTCTGGCGACTTCCCCCCACCTCACCAAAAATCTGTTCACGCTCCAAGATTACCTCTGTGATGCGTTCTGTTAAGCCAGCGTTTCGGGACAGTACCCCAATCCTTGAACAAACTGTTTACGGAACTCTTCGATCTCTTCACTATCCGGGCTACCATGAGACACCACTGCCACTTGATAGCGCTGCATCACCTCGATCGGAGATTGTCCTGTTTCTAATCCCCACAGCACCATCTGAATCCGAATATTCGGACAGAAGGGAATCCCCAACTCATCGAGAAAGGCTCGAAAATCGCCCTCGGTTTGACTATCTACCGGACGCGACAATTTCACTCGGACAACCCAACCATCGATCTGATGAATGACAGTCACGAAGCTGAGCGGGAATTGCTTCGAGTGGTGCAAGTGTTCCACAATTCTCAGGGTTAGACTGGCATTCGCAAGGCAGTAGAGAAATTCCATAGAACACAGACCCAGCAAATGCTACTTTCTTACACTCCTATTGTGAAACACGATACCGTTCTGCGATAGGGGAAAAGCCCCCGATATGAGCTAGGGAATCTCACCCATTTTCAAAATAGATATTTATATCGAGCAAAATTATCAGAAAATACTAACCACTCACCTGTAACGACCATTTAGGGTTAAGACCGTGGAAGCTGATCAACTCCTTTCGGCTTACGATTACCATTTACCTGAAGACCGGATCGCCCAAAACCCTGCTACTCCAAGGGATAGCGCTCGGCTACTTGTGATTGCAAATCAAGCTGAACATCGTCACCAAGTCTTTCAAGACCTCGACGAAATCCTTCGTCCTGGAGATTTACTTATTCTAAATAATACCCAAGTCATTCCTGCACGATTGCATGGTCATAAGACGACGGGGACAGAGGTTGAGATTCTTTTACTCGAAGAACATCATCAGAATCAATGGTTAGCGTTAGTTAAACCAGGAAGGCGACTAAAACCGGGAAATCAGATTGTCTTTGATCCACAGATTGAAACGGATGTGCAGCTAAGTGCTTCGATTCTGTCGAGCGATCCAGAGACACGCGGCAGAGTTTTACAGTTTGAAGCCTCGAATGGTCGATCGCTGTTAGAAGTGATTGATCATTTTGGTGAGGTTCCTTTGCCTCCCTACATTCACGAGTCCGAAGCAGCGCCCGATCGCTATCAAACCGTGTATGCCGATCGTCTGGGTGCGGTTGCGGCTCCGACTGCTGGCTTACATTTCACACCTGAACTCTTAGAGCGCTTAGAGCAAAAAGGAATCGATCGAGCTTTCATTACGCTCCATGTTGGGGTGGGAACTTTCCGACCTGTCGAAGTTGAAGATATCACTCAACATCAAATGCACGGGGAATGGATCGAAGTCTCACCGGAAACAGTCGAGAAGATTCGAGAAACTAAGGCGCGAGGTGGCAGAGTGATCGCAGTCGGAACGACCGTTGTTCGATCGCTAGAAGGTGCGTCTCAATCGGGAGTGCTTGAACCGTACTGCGGTAAAACCAATCTCTTTATCTATCCTGGCTATCAGTGGCGGACAGTGGATGGAATGATTACCAATTTTCACTTACCCAAGTCGAGCTTATTGATGTTGGTGAGTGCATTAATCGGACGAGAGCGATTGTTAGCACTGTACCAAGAAGCGATCGAGCACGAATATCGCTTCTACTCGTTCGGAGACGCGATGCTGATCTTGCCGGAATCGAGACTCAATTAAGTTTCGTCAAAAACTGGGCACATTAAGCGCGTTCTGACAGGAGAGATTCTATGCGGCGCGTGCTTTTTTGCGTGGGATTGAGTGCGATCGCGCTTTGCCATCCGGTTTCAGCCCAGGTGACAAGCGATCGATCATTGGGAACGAATGTCACTCCGCTTCCGGGTAACAATTTCGTCATCACTGGGGGACGTGGCGCAGGCGGAAATCTTTTTCATAGCTTCGATCGATTCTCTGTTCCAACTGGGGGATCAGCGACGTTCAATCTTTTCGGAACTCAAAACATTTCAACGATCTTTAGTCGAGTGACAGGTGGAGCAGTATCGGACATTGATGGGCGAATTTTTGCAACGCTGGATGGACGAACGCCTGCCCCAGTGAATTTATTTCTATTAAATCCGAGTGGTGTTGTGTTCGGGGGAAATGCTCAGTTGATTATCGGCGGTTCGTTTGTGGGAACGACGGCTTCGAGCATTCGATTTGCAGATGGATTTGAGCTTGATGCGACGAGTGCGACTCCGCCCGTGTTAACCGTGAGTGCGCCGATCGGATTGCAGTTTGGACAGAATTCTGGCTCGATTCAAGTTCAGGGAGCGGGACATCAGTTAGCGAGTCGGACTCCGTCGTTAGATGGTGGAGGCGAGAATCCGGTGCTGTTTCCCTATCTTCCGACCAGTTTTTCGCTGGCTGGGCTGCGAGTTGTACCCGGACGATCGCTTGCTCTGGTCGGTCGCGATGTTGCATTGAATGGGGGAATAGTTGCCGCAGCAGGGGGACGGGTTGAAATTGGGAGTGTTGAAGCTGGACAGGTTGGAATTACCAGTACACCTCAAGGATTTGCGCTGGATTATTCTGGAGTGTCGAGCTTGCGAGATGTTCAAATGGGTCAGCGATCGCTCATTGATGCAGGTTGGCTTGTGGATCAATCTCGCAGTGCTGGAGCGATTCAAATTCAAGGCAATAACATTCGATTGAGTGATGGTTCGGTTGTCTTGAGCCAGAATCGTGGAATGCTTCCAGGTGGAGAGGTCATTGTTAAAGCCTCAGATTTGTTAGAGATTATTGGCACGAATGCAACTGAGACGATTTCGAGCGGCATCATTAGCGAGACTTCTGGATTGGGCAGTAACAGTCCTTTGAATGTGAGTGCGAGAGGCTTGATCATTCAGAACGGCGGGATTATTCAAAGTCGATCGTTTAGTCCTGCTCCTGGTGCAGCAATCAATGTGACGGCAAGCGACTTTATCGAAATGACTGGGCTTTCACCTCAGACGAGAGTGTTTAACTCGATCGGTGCAACGACGTTCTTTACTTCGCTGTTCATCAATCCGGCTGCACCGCCTGTCAGAACTGCAACCGCAGGGAATATCAATATTGCAACTCGACGCTTATCGATGCGGGATGGTTCAACGATCGCGGCACTTTCATTTGGGGATGCTTCTGCTGGAAACATTGTGGTGAATGCAGATACGACGGAACTGAGTGGCTTTATTCGAGATACGATCGAATTCATTGGGGTGATGCCAACTTCGCTTCTGGGGGTGAGCTATCGACGGGGCAATTCAGGCACGATCGAACTCAATACCCGATCGCTAAATGTTCAAGATGGTGGCACGATTTCAACTACAAATTTAGGGATTGGTAATTCGGGTAGCATTCGTGTAAATGCTTCAGAGTCGATGCAACTATCGAGCCGTCCTGGGACATTTAGCAACATCAGTTCTACGATCGGCGGATTGGGTGACTTTAGAGTATCAGGTTTGAATGGAACATTGCCGAGTGGTAATGCAGGCGATGTTACGGTGAATACGCCTTTGCTGCAATTAAATCAAGCGGGAATTGGGGTTGGAAACTATGGAATCGGGGCAGCAGGAACAGTCAGAATTAATGCTGATACAATTCGGATGACGAATTTTGGGGGCATTTCTGCACAGACGGAACAGGGAGAAGGCGGCAATATTGAGTTGAACACTCGCTTATTGGTGATGCACGATCGTGCATTTATTACGACGAATGCAGCAACAGCCGGAGATGGTGGCAATATTACGATCGCGAATCCGTTGATGATTGCGAGTGGCAATAGTGACATTGTGGCGAATGCGATCGGGGGTCGAGGCGGAAATATTCGCATCACGACTCAAGGGATTTTTGGTTTAGCGTTTCGAGATTTGCAAAACCCTCAGAGTGTTCCGACGAATGACATTACTGCAAGTTCTGGGATTAGTGCGAATGGAACGGTCGAGATTACTACGCCAGCAGTTGATCCGAATTCGGGCTTGGTTGAACTATCGGAAAATTTAGCTGATTCAGGTCAGCAAGTTGCTCAAGGATGTTCCACGACTCAAGGAAGTCGCTTTGTGGTGACTGGACGGGGTGGAGTGCCGATCAATCCGCTGCAAGAAGTGACTCATGCACCGATTGTTTGGAATGATCTACGATCGCCCAATCTTTCAACGGCGATTCAACCATCCGAAACTGCTGTACCGTTAGTCGAAGCAAGCAGTTGGCAGCGAAATCCAAAGAATGGCAAGGTCGAATTGATTGCGGCAAAACCGATGCAGTTAATGTCGATCGAGACTTGTGCTACATCAGATTCATCGGATCAACATCGATCGTTAAGCTCACGGTAGAGGGAATGTGCGATCGTAGTTCGGTGAGATCAGGAATGAGATCGTTATTCAATTTCAACAGAATCTGCCATCTGTACCGCTGAGCAATTCTGAGAATCGTTGCGGGTGCGGGACCCAAAACTTGATAGTCCTCTTCGGAAAGGAGCAGATCAGCGATCGTTTCAGCAGTACTTTGAACTGTATTGGGATTAAGCCCGCTGAATCGAAGTAGAACTAAACGACCATAAGGCGGATAAGTAAGTGTCGATCGTTGTTCGAGTTCTGTTTCGACAAACGGTTCATACTGTTGCCGTTTCACCGCTTGAATCACTGGATTTTCAGGTGCATAAGTTTGCAGAATCACCCGTCCGGGTTCTGTTCCCCGTCCTGCTCGTCCCGCAACTTGTACTAAGGTTTGAAATGCTCTTTCACTCGCTCGGAAATCTGCTAAGTTTAACAGTCCATCGGCTGAAATGATGCCGACTAATGTAACTTGAGGTAGATCAATGCCTTTCGTTAGCATCTGTGTTCCGACTAGCAAATCAGCATCACCGTGAGCAAATTGATCTAACAATGCTCTATGAGCACCTTTAGCGCGAGTGGTATCACTATCAAAGCGAATTGTTTTGAGGTCTGGAAAGAGTTGCGATAGTTCTTGTACGACTCGCTGAGTTCCACTCCCAAAGTTCTTGAAGTACGAGGAACCACAAGACGGACAGCGCTGCGGTTGAATCTGTGTGTGGTTACAGTAGTGGCATCTGAGTAACGGTTGAGCATTTTCGTGAACTTGGTGATAGGACAGTGAAACGTCACAGTTGGGACAGTCCATCACATAGCCACAACTACGACAAGACACAAAGGTGCTATGTCCGCGACGATGAATAAATAACAGTCCTTTGTGATTGTTCTCTTTGAGTTTTTTTAGTTCAGCTTGTAGCGATCGACTAAAGATCGATCGATTACGATCGTACAATTCCTTCCGCATATCAATCACATCAATTCGCGGTAAGGGTCGATCGAGAATCCGCTTCGGTAACGATAGATAAGTTGATCGTTCTAACCAACTTTCGAGTGATGGAGTCGCCGATCCGAGAATCAAGGGACAATCTTCAAGTTCTGAGCGCCATTGAGCGACCGATCGCGCATGGTAACAAGGTGCAGGCTGATCTTGCTTAAAGCTCGAATCATGTTCCTCATCGAGAACTATCAAACCTAAGTTTGGTAGTGGTGCGAAAATTGCCGATCGCGTTCCAATCACAACTTGCGGCGATCCGGTTAGCATCTGTCGCCAAGTATCGAAGCGTTCCCCATCGGATAATGCACTGTGATAGACACAAACTCGATCGCCAAATCGCGCCCGGAATCGATCGGTAAGTTGCGGCGTTAATCCAATTTCAGGAACTAGCACTAACGCGGACTGACCTTGTTCGAGAATTGGTGCGATCGCTTGCAAATAAACCTCAGTCTTACCCGATCCTGTCACACCATGCAGCAGAATTTTGTCAAATCTACTCACAGCTTGAATTTGCTTGAGAACTTGTGCTTGATCTGGAGTGAGCGATTTTGCTGAATCATTGACGACATCTGGACTCTGTTCACTCCGCAATACTTCGCGACCTTGAAGAATCACACAGCCTTCTTCCTGTAATCGTTTGACCGTCGGTGAAGTCGTACGGCAATGCTGCAATAAATCCGTGAGCCACATCTCGCCGCCATTGCGCTTGAGGACTTCTAAAATCTCGCGTTGTCGTCCGCTCAGTTCTCCTTCCATCGAAACAAGAATCACCGCTTGCCGCAATTGGGGGCGAATGGTAGCAGGTGGCTCTAAGTAGCTCTCAACCCAATTGAATCTCAGTAAGTCTTGTAATCCTCGGTGTGCGCCTTTAACTTGCCGCTGAATGAACTGCCAGGAGTAATCTTTCGTTTTGCTCGATCGCAGTAATTTGAGAATCTGTTGAGCCGCAGGATTGAGAAAAATCTCATTCGCTTCGGGATTTGTTAATCGAATGCGTCTTTGCGATCGCGCTAACAATCCCGGTGGAAGCGCCACACGAACCACTTGCATTAATGAAGTTTGATAGTATCTCGCAACACGATCAAGCAATGCCCAATACGAAGCGGGGAAAAAGCCAGCACTGACGATCGAATCAATCGATCGAATCTGCTCTAAATCCGGTGGCTCGTTTAACGATCGCACTGCGATCCCGCCTACCTGCTGTACGCCAAACGGCACACTGAGGATATCACCGGGTTCTACACGCATTCCAGACGGGACTGCATACGTAAAAACGCCTTGTGCTCCCGGACAATCGACCAGCACTTCAACCCACATCGAATCGGTTCGATACTCCGCTCTCGATTCCGCCACAGACTGCAATTCAGACATATCCGCAAATGAAGAGAAAAACTTAAGAAAATCGGTAAAAAAGGAAATCTACGGTATTAAATTACCAAGGAATCGAGGGGTATTCAGTTCAAATGAACCACTCCAATATATTAACGTGTGACTGAGTTTAGCGGATCGATCGCGCCACTCGGCAAGGATTCGACCAAAGATAGATTGAAACCATGGACATTTGCTTTTCTCACCATTGGTAGAGATGTAAAACGGAACGGGTATGAGAGTCTGTTATAGCAGCGACCGAAAGGTTTGGGATCTTGTCGTTCCGGCAAAAAATTCAGACTCAACCGGAAACTGCGACACGGAAACTCGCCGAAGCTGAAACGCATCTCCAGGAATTTTCCCGATTCAGAGCGGCGGTTTTGGCAGGGTTCTATTTGTGAACCATTTCTAAAAGTTTCCGAAAAAAATTCCCAAAACTCGCAAATTCGTCATAGGTTCAGGAGGAGTTCTTAGGTTAGATATTCACAATTTGAACACAAAAGATTCAGATTAAAAATCCTCATTGCTGGCTTAAGTTTTCACTTGATTCTGATGACTTAACAGAGCAACTCTCTCTCACCGCTCGATCGCGTAAAACTACCTCGATATAACATCACTATGAACGAACAAAGCAACAGTTCTCACACAGAAGCCCTCTCTAGTGATTTGGACTTTGCAATGGACGTTGCTGAGTTAGATTCAGTGGACTCTTTGCAATTAGAAGCCGATTTCGCAGACCCAACCCCGATCGAAATTGAACCGGATTTACTCGAACTCACTTCTGCCGCTGCGGATCTCGAAGAAGCCAGCGACGAAACCGAGATCGATCAAATGGCATCGGCTCGATCGTCGGGCTATAACAAAACCGTAGCGGACGACGCTGTGGGCGCATTCTTCAAAGAAATGGCGCGTTATCCGCTCTTAAAAGCTGATGAAGAAGTGGAACTCGCTCGACGGGTGCAGTACCTCGTCGAAGTCGATGAAACACAGCGGAAACTTTACAGTGAACTCGGTCGGATGCCATCTAGAGCAGAACTGGCTGAACGGTTAGGCTTGACTGAACGCCAATTAGAGCATCGATTACACCGCAGCCGTGTGGCAAAACGGAAAATGATTCGATCAAATCTCCGATTAGTGGTGTCGATCGCAAAACGATATTTAAATCGCGGTGTCCCATTCCTAGATTTAATTCAAGAAGGTGCGCTCGGACTAAACCGTGCCACCGAAAAGTTTGATCCCGATAAGGGTTATAAGTTTTCAACCTATGCGTACTGGTGGATTCGGCAGGGGATCACGAGAACGATCGCGAACGATGCTCGAACAATCCGCTTACCAATTCATATTGTTGAGAAGCTCAATAAGTTGAAGAAAGCGCATCGCGAATTGAAGCGCGAATTAGGACGCAATCCAACCGAAGCAGAACTCGCTCAATCGTTGGAATTGACGGTTGAGCAGTTACAGCACCTTCAACAAGTTCGCCGCCAGTCGTTGTCGCTGAATCACCGAGTCGGGAAAGGCGAAGATACGGAACTGATGGACTTGCTCGAAGATGGCGATACGCAATCACCGGAGTCTCAGATGAGCGAAACAATGCTGCGTCAAGAGATTTGGGATGTGTTGGGGAATGTGTTGACCGAGCGCGAGAAAGATATCATCTCGTTGCGTTACGGTTTGACGACAAGCAAGCCCTGTACGCTCGAAGAAGTGGGCGGGATGTTTAATTTGTCGCGGGAACGGGTGCGGCAGATTCAAAGTAAGGCGATGCGGAAATTGAGAAGACCGCAAATCGCAGAACGGTTAAAAGGTTGGTTGGGATAATTGATCGCGAAAATCTTGGTGCTGTTGGTCGATCGCATAAATCCTGGTAGAGACGACCCGCCGGGTCGTCTCTACGTCGTCGGGTAAACGTCGAATTCCTAAACGGAAACCGTTCACATTGATTTTTTCGATCGCATTCCATCCATTCCCACGATTGATTTCATCTTCCTTTATGCGTTATGAATTTTGAGGCATTTCCCTTGAAATTCATTTTTTTATGTTTGAAATTCGTTCGGCTACACCCGCTGATGTTCCAGATATTTTTTCTCTGATTCAAGCTTTGGCGGAATACGAAAAATTATCTGATCAAGTCACAGGCTCGATCGAGAATCTTCATGCTCACCTTTTCGGCTCAAACCCGTTCATTCAAGCGATCGTGGCAACTGTCGAAAATAAACCGATCGCTTTTGCACTATTTTTTTACAACTATTCAACATTCCTCACAAAGCCCGGAATTTATCTAGAAGATCTCTTTGTTTTACCCGAATATCGAGGGCAAGGAATTGGAAAAGCGCTTCTCACCCGATTGGCTGAAATCGCCGTAGAGCAAGACTGTGGGCGATTGGAATGGAGCGTATTGGACTGGAATGAAAGTGCGATCGGCTTTTACAAAAAGATGGGTGCAACAGTACTTCCTGACTGGCGAATTTGTCGAGTTACCGGAGTTGCGCTCTCTCAGATGGCAGCGCAGCGATTCTAAATATGGCAAAATTTTCAGTAAGGTTTTGGAGGAAAGGATCATGACAATTTGGGTGAACGAACAAGTCGATCCATCTGGACTGATGTACGCCTGTATTGCTTGCTGTGACGAAACTCAAGCGCAAGAATGTCACGAATCCTTTGAGGCGAATCTAACCGAAAAGCAAAAAGAAGCGGGTTGGGTCGCCAGAATGCGATTAGTGCAGTCGTGGGACGAAGTGCCAGTAAATTCGCTCAAACTCGACTAACATTCTCTGAATCATGCTTTACGCTATAGACGAAGCGTGATTCGGGGAAGTTATGTACGTTTTAATCGGGGGCGCGGGTCTCATCGGGTTGAATTTGTCTCAGCGTTTAGTGGAATTAGGGCACACGGTCGCAGTAATCGATGTGAATCCTGCGGCTTGTCGGTATGCGCGAGAACAATTAGGGGTGATTGCATTCGAGGGCAGTGCGGTGAGTACTGAGGTGCTGATCGAAGCCGGAATTCGCAAAGCGGATGCGATCGCCGCTGTGCTCCGAGATGATGCTCTGAATCTCGCAATGGTGACGCTGGCAAAACATTATGGTGTGCCGAACATTTTAGTCAGAATGCGGCACAGAGATTTTGCGGAGCCATATCGATTTGCCGGGGCGACTCATGTGATTAATGCGATCGAGCTTGCTGTTTCAACGATGGTGAATGTGATCGAATATCCTGAAGTCGAATCGATGATGCACTTCGAGCAAGGACAGATCGAAGTGTTCAAACTCTCGATTCCACCCGCTTGTAATGTCGTGGGTCGCAGTGTCGCAGAAGTCGCTCAAGATCCTAGGTTTCCGCGCGGTTCATTGATTATTGGGTATCAGCCTCATGCTCACATGGATCTCGCAATTCCAAACGGCAGCACGATTCTAGAGCCAGATTCGACAGTGCTGATTGTGACGAAACCTGGCTTTATGCACCAAGTGATTGATTTTATGCAAAAGTGCGTTTAGTGTTGCTCGATCGAGGAGCAAAAAATGGAACTGACTCTTCCTCTAAAGCTGGATCTCGAATCCGTTCATCTTACTGATGAGCAGTTTTACCAACTCTGCCTTAATAATCCTGAATGGAACATCGAGCGGAATGCAAAAGGAGCTTTGATTGTTATGTCACCTGTTGGTGGAGAAAGTGGTAGTAGGGAAGCCGATTACATTACAGATTTAAACAATTGGAACCGCCAAACTCAATCAGGTAAGGTGTTTAGCTCCTCAACAATCTTCAAACTACCAGGTGGCGGAGATCGCTCTCCTGATGCGGCTTGGGTGGAACGATCGCGTTGGGAAGCTCTCACGCCAGAACAACGCAAGAAGTTTCCACCGATTGCGCCTGATTTTGTGATTGAACTCCGCTCTGCAACGGATAAGTTATCGATGCTGCAAGAAAAGATGCAGGAATATCTAGAAAGCGGTGTGCGTCTCGGTTGGCTATTCAATCCGCAGGATCAACAAGTAGAGATCTATCGGCAAGGGCAAGACAAAGAAGTACGATCGCTACCCACTTTGCTATCGGGTGAAACGGTTTTACCTGGATTTGAATTATTTGTCGATCGATTCGTCGAGGAATAAAACCAGCTTTGTCATCTTCTTGGCTCAATTGTTTTAGTACTGTTCATGCGCTCTCAAGCAATAATAAAGCAGCAGTTCATTTCGATTTTTTATGCACCTGAGCGCAGAACTTCCGGATCATCTTGCTCAAGCGATCGCGGACTATATCGAGGATCAGCCACAGCCTACGGACTACCCCGATGTTCTCCAAACTGCTTTAGAGACTTTTCTTGCAGAACGCGGTTATCTGCCTCAACCTCAGAAGCGCCTCCGCATCACTCCTGCTGAACAGGGCAGCGGATACCTTACGACTTCGATCGAACACGATCGCGTCTTGGCGAATTTAGATCGAGAGGATTCGATGTGAAACGAGTGATTGCTGATACAGGATCGCTCTACGCAGCTTATGATTCGAGCGATCGCTTTCATGCTCAAGCCCTTACAGAACTCGATCGTTTGACCCAGCAAAATCTAACTGTGCTAGTTCCATACCCGATCTTTCTCGAAACTCATAGTCTAATTCTCAAAAGATTGGGAAACCGAATTGGTTTTCGCTACATCCATGAGATTTCTGCGGGATCGGATCTGATTCAGCCAACAGTTGAGGATTATCAGCAAGCAATTCTTCTAATTCAACAGTATCAGGATCAAGCAATTACCGGAACGGAGGGTTCGGGAACCGTTAAAGCCCTGCTCGTTTACGACGGGGA
>ERZ1066124.570-NODE-570-length-21110-cov-11.734552_pt1 | contig 21110 bp, 20 predicted proteins | sample MGYA00382771_ERZ1066124 | MGnify/ENA primary metagenome ERZ1066124 (study PRJEB33369, sample SAMEA5778354) | biofilm metagenome | biome: Industrial cooling water; feature: Water cooling tower basin; material: Biofilm | place: United Arab Emirates | collected... | reverse complement strand
CCACGGATCGCCGCAGGCGTCAACGCGCCGCCCGCGTGCCCGCCGCAGCGGCCGGGGAACTCCGTCCGCGCCCGCCGTGTTCTGCGTCCGCCGGCCCGGGACGCGGGCCGCCCCGCCTCTCGCCGGAAGGCCGGACCATGCGCCACCCCCTGTCCCGTCCCGACCCGCGCGGGTCGCCCGACGACCCGAAGCCCGCGGCACCGGACGGGACCGTCCTCCGGACCGTCGGCGTCGCGCTGGCCCTCGTCGCCGGGGCGCTGCTCGCCTGGCAGCTGACCGGCGTGCTGCTGCTCCTCTTTGCGGCGGTGCTGGTCGCCGTGCTGCTGCGCGCCCTTGCCGATCCGCTGGCGCGGCGGACGCCGCTGCCGGACAAGGCCGCGGTCGCGGTGGCGGCGCTGCTGGTCGGCCTGCTGCTCACGGGGTTCGTGACGCTGCTCGGGGCGCAGGTCGGCGAGCAGGCGGCGATCCTCCTCGACAGCCTGCCGCGGCTCGTGTCGGCGGCCGAGGACCGGCTCGGGCTCGACGGGCTGGGCGAATGGCTCGAGACGCAGCGCCTCGCGATCCTGGACGATCGCGGCCTCGTGATCAACGTCGCGAGCTATTCGGCCTCGATCGCGGGCGCTGCGGCGCAGGCGCTGGTGGTGGCCGCGGCCGGCGTCTACCTCGCGCTGGCGCCCGGATACTACCGCGACGGCCTCCTGATGCTCGTGCCCGACGACCGGCGGGAGGGGGCGCGCGGGACGCTCGACACCGTGGGCCGCGCGCTGCGGCTGTGGCTGCTGGGCCAGCTGGCGGCGATGGCGCTGGTCGGCGTGACGGTGACGGTCGGCCTGTGGCTTCTGGGGGTGCCCTCGGCGCTGGCCCTGGGCGTGATCGCGGGCCTGCTCGAGTTCGTGCCCTACATCGGGCCGGTCGCCAGCGCCGCACCGGCCATCGCCGTCGCCCTGGGCGAGGGGTCGGCGACCGCGCTCTGGGTGGCCGGGCTCTATCTTCTGGTCCAGCAGGCCGAGGGCATCCTCATCACCCCGCTGGTCCAGCAGCACACGGTCGACCTGCCGCCGGTCGTGACGATCTTCGCCATCGTGGCCTTCGGGCTGCTGCTGGGCCCGCTGGGCTACCTTCTGGCCACGCCGCTCGCGGTGGTCTGCCTCGTGCTCGTCAAGAAGCTCTGGGTTCGCGATGTGCTGGACGAGCCCGTCTCCGTTCCGGGCGAGGAGGACGGCGACGACGCCGCCGGAGGGTGATCCCGCGACGCCGCCGCGCCGCGGCAGGGCCCGCGCGGCGCAGCGGCGTCCGGCGATGCGCCGGGCGCGGCGCGCCGGCAGCGCCCGCAGCAGCCCGGGCCGTCGGGGGGGGCGGCCGTCACCGCGCCACCAGCAGGGGCACGTGCGCCTGCTCCAGCATGGACCGCGTGGCCCCCCCGAGGACCGCCTCGCGCAGGCGGGAATGGCCGTAGGCCCCCATCACCACCAGATCGCCCCCCTGCTCGCGGACATGCCGAAGCAGCGCCTCGGACAGGCGGGCGGCGCCGCGCGGCAGGATCGCCACCTCGGCCGGCGCGCCCTGCCGGACCAGCATCCGGCACAGCATCGCGCCGGGCTCGTCGCCCTCGGGCCCGCCGGAGGGCGGGTCGATCATCGCGACCGTCACGCGCCCGGCCCCGCGCAGCAGCGGCATCGCGCGCCGCACCGCCGCCATGGCCTCCGGGCTCTGGTTCCAGGCGACGATGACGTGGCGGGGGCCCGCCACGCCACCCGACCCCTCCGGCAGAAGGAGCACGGGCGCGCGCCCCTCGAACAGGGCGGCCTCGACCACGGCCACGTCCTCCGGCTGGCGGAGCGCGCCGTAGGGGCGCGGCAGAACCACGAGATCGCTGTACTGCGCGCGCAGGGCCACGACAGCGCGCAGCATGCCGGCGGCGGCGATGCCCGGCTCCACCGTCCAGCGCAGCGCCGGATCCTCGCGCCCGAGCGCGGCCCTCGCCTCGGCCGCGATCGCGCCGGCAGCGCTCCGCGCGTGATCGAGCGCGATGCGCAGCACGTCGAACGACCCGCCGAAGCCGTAGACCGCGGGCTGCATCGCGTCGATTCCCAGCGCGAGCACGTCGAGGTGGCCATCCGCCGCCACCGTGACCGCGGCGGCCGACCGCAGCAGGGGCACCAGCCCCTCGGGGCCGGTGGCGACGGTCAGGATCGACTTGAAGGCCATCGGATCGCTCCCCGCTGCGGCTGTTCCGGCGGATGATGCCCGCAGGGCGGCCCCGCCGCCTTGATCTCGATCAACCCGCCGCGGGGATCCTGCGGGCGACCGGGTTGCGGTCCCGCCGACATCGGCGTAGCAACGATGCGGGGCGGCCCGTGCGCCCCGGTCCCGGTCGGATGGAAGCCGCATGGCGTTTCAGGACCCGTCCCTCGCGCACGAGGCCTGCGGCAGCTGCCCGATCCGCGCGCGCGCCGTCTGCGCGCGCTGCGACGAGGACGAACTCGGTCGCCTCGAGCGGATCAAGTCCTACCGCAGCTACGCCGCCGGGCAGACCATCGTCAGCGCCGGCGAGCGGATGGAGTTCGTGGGCTCGGTCGTCAGCGGCGTGGCGGCGCTGTCGCACACGATGGAGGACGGGCGGCGGCAGATGGTCGGCCTTTTGCTGCCGTCCGACTTCGCCGGCCGGCCGGGCCGGTCGCGCGCGGCCTACGACGTGATCGCGATCGCCGACCTCGTGCTGTGCTGCTTCCGCCGCAGGGCCTTCGAGGATCTGCTCGCCGCCACCCCGAACCTCGCGCGGCGCCTGCTCGACATGGCGCTGGACGAACTGGACGCGGCGCGGGAATGGCATCTCCTGCTGGGCCGCAAGACCGCGCGCGAGAAGGTCGCGAGCCTGCTGCGGATCATTGCGCGCCGGGGGGGCGGGGCAGCCGGTCCGGGTCGGCCCGCCACGACGATCGACCTGCCGCTCACCCGGGAGCAGATGGCCGACTACCTCGCGCTCACGCTGGAGACGGTCAGCCGCCAGATCACCGGGCTGCGCCGCGACCGCCTGATCGCGGTCACCGGCAGGCGCGGCGTGACCGTGCTCGACATGGCCGGCCTCGCGCAGGCGGCGGGCGAGGAGCGCGAGGGCGGCTACCCCGTCTGACCCGCCTCGGCCGCGCGGCCGTCCAGCAGCGCGCGCGCGAGCGTCTCGTCGACGATCAGCCGGTCGACGAAGCCCGCGCGCAGGACGGTGCGCGTCGCCACGGCCTTGGCCAGGCCCGCCGATAGCAGCGTCACGTCCGAGCGCCGCAGGTCGTCCAGCGCGACCCCGGTGGCGCGCGCCGAAAGTTCGGTGTCGGCCAGCGTGCCGTCGGCGCGGAAGAACTTGCCGGTGCTGTCGGCGACGGCCCCCGCCGCCGCCAGGGCCGCGCCCTCGGCCGCGGTGAGGACGCCGCTCGTCTGCAAAAGCGAGTCGGGCGTGCATTCGCCGACCGACACGATCATGCGGGGGGCGGAGCGCGCCACCGCCAGCGCCTCGCGCACCATGCGCTGCGCCATGATCCGGGCGGCATCCTCGGCGGTGTCGGCGAAGAAGGGCGCGGGCATGAACACCGCCTGCCCGCCCGCCAGCGCCGCCAGCCGCACGCAGACGTCGATCGGGCTGGTGGCGGCGGTCCGGGTCATCGACCCCATCAGCGACACGACCGTCAGGTCCGGGTTGCGCAGACCCGTCACCGCATCCGCCATCGCCGCGATCGTGCGCCCCCAGCCCACGCCCACGGTCACGCGCCCCTCGCCCGCGATCCGGGACAGGAACCCGGCCGCGACCTGGCCGACCGCGCGCCGCGCCGCGGCGTCCCCCGCGCCGGGGTCCGGGGCCACCTGCGCCTCGGTCAGCGCGAAGCGCCCGACCAGCCGGTCGGCCAGCGCGAGCGTGGCCGAGGTCCGGTGCTCCAGCGTGATCCGCACGAGGCCGCGGTCGCGCGCCTCGGCCAGAAGCCGCAGCACCTTGAACCGCGACAGGCCGAGCCGGCGGCTGACCGCCTCCTGGTTCATCTGGCCGACGTGGTAGAGCCACGCGGCCCGGATCAGGTCGTCCTGCTCGGCGGCCATGGCACCCCCCAGCCCGTCACGCCGCCGATAAGACGCTTGACCCGCGCTTGCGTCAACGGCTACCACATTTGTGCAAGTCCTGCACAATGCTGCATGCGCGGCGCGGCGGGCGCGGCTTCGGGCGGGGGCGCATGGCCTGTGTCATCGGCATCGACGGCGGAACCGAATCGCTCCGCGCGCATGTCTTCGACCTTTCGGGCCGGTCGCGCGGCGTGGGCCGCGCCCCCTACCCCACCGCCTTCCCCGAACCCGGACGGGCCGAGCAGGACCCCGAGGCCTGGTGGCAGGCGCTGGGCCTCGCGGTGCGCGCCGCGGTAGCCGAGGCGGGCGTCACGGCGGCCGAGATCGCGGCGCTCGCCTGCGACACGACCTCCTGCACGGTCGTGGCGCTCGATGCCGAGGGCAGACCGCTGCGGCCCTGCATCCTCTGGATGGACATGCGTGCCCACCGCGAGGCGGCCGAGGTCGCGGCCTGCGGCGACGCGGCGCTGGAGCTGAACGGCGGGGGGAGCGGCCCCGTCTCGCCCGAGTGGATGATCCCCAAGGCCCTGTGGCTCCGGCGCAACCAGCCCGAGGTCTGGGCGCGCGCGGCGATGGTGGGGGAGTATCAGGATTTCCTCACGCTGCGGCTGACGGGGCGCTGGGCCGGCTCGCTCAACAACGCGACGATGCGCTGGCACTACCGCACGCAGGGCGGCGGCTGGCCGCTGTCGCTGCTGGACCGGCTGGGCCTCGCGGACCTCAAGGCGAAGTGGCCGCAGGACCTCGTGCCCCCCGGCGGCGTGATCGGCCCGCTGACGGAGGCCGCCGCGCGGCACCTCGGCCTTTCGCCCGGCACGCCGGTCGTGCAGGGCGGGGCCGACGCGTTCATCGGCATGATCGGCCTCGGCGTGACGCAGCCCGGCGAGCTTGCGCTGATCACCGGCTCGTCGCACCTGCAGCTCGGGGTCGCGGCGCGCCCCGTCCACGCGCCGGGCGTCTGGGGCACCTACATGGACTGCGTCTACCCCGGCCGCCCGATCCTCGAGGGGGGGCAGACCTCCACCGGGTCGGCCATCGCCTGGTTCAAGCGCCACTTCGCGGACGCGGTCGACTTCGACACCCTGAACGCGCAGGCCGCGGCCCTGCCGCCGGGGGCCGAGGGGCTCGTCGCGGTCGATCACTTCCAGGGCAACCGGACGCCCCACACCGACCCGCTGGCGCGCGGCGCGATCACCGGCCTGTCGCTGAAGCACGGGCCCGCGCATGTCTACCGCGCGCTGGTGGAATCGGTCTGCCACGGCACCCGCGCGGTGGTCGATTCCTTCGGCGCGGCGTTCAGCGCGCGGCGCATCGTCGTCGCGGGCGGGGTCACGCGGTCGCCCTTCTGGCTTCAGTGCCACGCCGACACGCTGGGCCTTCCGCTCGAGCTGACCGAGGAGACCGAGGCCTGCGCGCTCGGCTCGGCGATCCTCGCCGCGCACGGGGCGGGGCACTACCCCAGCATCGACGCGGCCTGCGCGGCGATGGTCCGCACCGCCCGCGTGATCGAGCCGGACATGGGCGCGCACGCGGCCTACGCCCCATTCTACGCCCGCTACCGCGAAGCCTATGAGGCGCTGAAGCCCCTGCGGGTGCCCGGATGACCGCCGCGCCGAACACCGCGCCGCTGGATCGCTACCGCACGATGCGGCGCATCCGGTCGTTCGAGGAGCGGGTGGGCGAGCTGTTCCTGAAGGGCGAAAGCGCAGGGTCGATGCTGCACCTGTCGATCGGCGAGGAGGCGGTCGTGGGGATGACCGACGCGATGCGGCCCGGCGACACCTTCACCACGCACCACCGCGGCCACGGCATCTTCATCGGGCGGGGCGGCGATCCCGCCCGCATGATGGCCGAGATCGCGGGAAAGGCCGACGGCTACTGCGGCGGCAAGGGCGGGTCGATGCACATCGCCGACCGCGCGCTGGGGCATCTCGGGGCCAACGCCATCGTCGGCGGCGGCATCCCGCACGTGGTGGGGGCCGGGATCGCCGCGCGGAACGCGCGGAGCGGCGCGCTGTCGGTCGCCTTCTTCGGCGACGGCGCCATGGGCCAGGGGATCCTTTACGAGGCGATGAACATGGCCGCGCTCTGGCGGCTGCCGGTGATCTTCTGCTGCATCAACAACCAGTACGGGATGGGCACGCGGGTGGACCGGTCGGCGGGGCTGCCCGACTTCCCGGGCCGGGCGCGCGGCTTCGGGCTGATGGCCGCGCGCGCGGACGGCGCCGAGGTGGAGGCGGTGCACGAGGCCGCGCGCGACCTTGCCGCGGCCGCGCGCGAGGGTCGGCCCGGGTTCCTCGAGATCGACGCCTACCGCTTCCACGGCCACGCGCGGATGGACAAGTCCCCCTACCGCAGCCCCGAGGAGGAGGCCGAGGGGCGCCGGCGAGACCCGCTCGCCCGGGCCCGCGCGCGGCTGGCCTCGGCGGGCATGGCGACGCCCGGCGACCTCGACGCGATCGACGCCGCGGCGGCGGCCGAGATGGACGCGGCGCTGGCCCATGCCGTTGCGGCCGAGGCCCCGCCCCTGTCCGCGATGTTCGCGGACGTCTACGCCCCCGGCACCCCCGCCCCCCGCCCGCAGGCCGCGCGCCTGGCGGCGATCCTGTCCGAGGGGGCGCGCGCATGACCCGCACGACCTACCGCGAGGCGGTCCGGCAGGCGCTTCTCGATGCGATGGAGGCCGACCCCGCCGTGATCCTGATCGGCGAGGAGGTAGGGCTTTACGGCGGCGCCTACGGCGTGACCAAGGGGCTGATCGACCGCTTCGGCCCCGACCGGGTGATCGACGCGCCGATCTCGGAACCCGCGATCGTGGGGGCCGCCGTGGGGGCCGCGATGACCGGCCTGCGCCCGGTGGCCGAGCTCATGTACGTCGACTTCGCGGGCCTCGCGATGGACCAGCTGGCCAACCAGGCCGCGAAAAGCCGCTTCATGTTCGGCGGGCAGATCGGCGTGCCGATGGTCCTGCGGACGCAGGGCGGCACGGGACGCTCGGCCGCGGCCCAGCACAGCCAGAGCCTCGAGGCCTGGGTGCTGCACGTGCCCGGCCTGCGCCTCGCGATGCCCGCCACGGTCAACGACGCCTACCACCTGCTGCGGCAGGCGCTGGCGCAGCCCGACCCGGTCGTCGTGATCGAGCACAAGGGGCTCTACGCCGAGAAAGGCACGCTGGACGTCGATGCCCCGGATGCCCCCTGGGGCTGTCCCGCCGTGCGCCGCGCGGGGCGCGACCTCACCATCGTCGCCTACAGCCGCATGGTCCACGAGGCGCTCGCGGCGGCCGAGCGCCTCGCGCAGGCGGGGGTGGAGGCGGAGGTGATCGACCTGCGCTGCCTCAATCCCATGGACGAGCGGCCGCTGGTCGACAGCCTTCGCCGCACCGGCCGCGCGATGGTCGTGACCGAGGCGGCGGTGACCGGATCGGTCGCGTCCGAGATCGCGGCCATGCTCTCCGAGCGCTGCTTCGACTGGCTGGAAGAGCCGGTCCTGCGCCTCGGCGGCGAGGACATCCCGATCCCCGTGGCGCCCGCGCTCGAACGCGCCTCGATCCCCTCGGCCGCGCTGATCCACGACGCGGGCCTCTGGCTCGTGACCCGGAGGGTGCCCGGATGGGCCGCGTGACGCTCCGCCTGCCGCGCCTCGGCGAGACGATGGAGACGGCGCGCGTGGTGGGCTGGCTCGTCGCGCCGGGGCAGCCCTTCGCCCGCGGCGACATCCTGCTGGAGGTGGAGACCGACAAGACCGTGGTGGAGGTGCCGGCGCTGGCCGCCGGGGTGCTTCGCGCGCAGCTCGTGGCCGCCGGCGACAGCCTCGCGCTCGATGCCCCCATGGCCGAGGTGGAGGTGGAAGGGGCCGCCGACCCCGCGCCGGTCCCCCTGCCGGTCCCCGTCCCGCCCGCGCCGCAGCCGCCGCGGGACCCCGCCCCCGCGCCCCCCCGGAACGGGGCGCCGGACGATGCGCCCCGCCCCGCCGCGAGCCCTGCGGCCCGCGCGGCGGCGCGGGCGGCGGGGATCGACCTGCAGGCGTTGCAGGGCACCGGGCGGCGCGGACGGATCACGGGCGCGGACGTGGCGGCGCGCACCGGCGCGGGGACGGGTTCCGGGGCGCGCCCGGGTGCGGGCGTCGGGACGGGCCTGTCCACGGCGGTCCTGATCCACGGGCTGTTCGCCGATGCACGGGGGTGGCGCGGCCTGCCGGGCCGGCTGGCCGCTGCGGGGCTGGGCGTCCATGCGCCCGACCTGCCGGGGCACGGGGCCGACGCGGTGCCCGCGCCGGGCCTCGACACGGCGGCGGACCGCGTGGCGGCGGGTCTGCCGCCCGGACCGCTGCGGCTGGTCGGCCATTCGCTCGGCGCAGCCGTCGCCGTGCGCCTCGCCCTGCGGCTGGGCGCGCGGGTGGAGCGTCTGGTGCTGCTCGCCCCCGCCGGGATCGGGGCGCGGATCAACGCGAACTTCGTCGCCGGGATGCTGGCCGCGCGGACACCGGCGGCGCTGCGCCGGGCGCTGGACCTGCTCGACGCGGGTCCGATCTCCGACGCGGGCGTCGCGGCGGAGCTTGACCGGCTGGCCCGCATCCGCGCCACGGCCGCCCCGCTGGCCGAGGCGGTGGCCGGGGGCGGCGTCCAGCAGATCGACATCGCGGCCGACCTCGAGCGCCTGGGCTGCCCGGTCGCGGTGATGTTCGGCACCGCCGACCGCATCCTCGACTGGCGCGACGTGGCGAACCTGCCCGCGCCGGTCGCGATCCACCTCGTCCGGGGGGCGGGGCACATGCCGCATCTGGCGGACCCCGGGCTGGCCGTCGCGCTGGCGCTGGGGCGGGACGCCGGGGATCGGAGGCGGGGCGCCTGACGGGGAAGGGCGCGTAGCGGACGGCTGGCAATACAGGCAGGACCGCCTAGAGTGGTCGGAAAGAACCGTGACGCAATCGGCCCCGCCCGGGGCCATCCCAGGGAGGAAGACACGATGAATGGAAAGACGCTTGCCCTGCTGGCCGCCTCGGCCTCGCTCCTCGCGCTGCCGGCCGCGGCGCAGGAGGCCGAGCCGAAGGACATCGCCACGGTCGTGAAGATCGCGGGGATCCAGTGGTTCAACCGCATGGAGGAAGGCGTGCGGCAGTTCGCGGCCGACACCGGCAACAACGCCTTCCAGGTCGGCCCCGCGCAGGCCGATCCGCAGCAGCAGGCCGCCCTGATCGAGGACATGATCGCCCAGGGGGTCGACGCGCTCGCCGTCGTGCCGATGAGCCCCGAGGCGCTGGAGCCGGTGCTGGGCCGCGCGATGGCGGCGGGGATCACCGTCATCACCCACGAGGCGGCAAGCCAGCAGAACACCAACTACGACCTCGAGGCCTTCGTGAACGAGGACTTCGGCGCGAACCTGATGGACCAGCTCGCCGCCTGCATGGGCGAGACGGGGGAATACGCGGTCTTCGTGGGCTCGCTCACCAGCCAGACGCACAACCAGTGGGTCGACGGCGCCATCGCGCGGCAGCAGGAAGCCTATCCCAACATGACGCTGGTGGGCGACAGGAACGAGACCTTCGACGACCAGCAGCAGGCCTATGCCAAGGCGCAGGAGGTGCTGCGCGCCTTCCCGAACATCAAGGGGATGCAGGGATCGGCCTCGACCGACGTGGCCGGGATCGGCCTTGCCGTCGAGGAGCGCGGGCTGGAGGACGAGACCTGCGTCTTCGGCACCTCGCTGCCCTCGATCGCGCAGCAGTACCTCGAAACCGGGGCCGTCGACGGCATCGGCTTCTGGGACCCCTCGATCGCGGGCTACGCGATGAACAAGCTCGCGGTCATGGTGATGAACGGCGAGACGGTGACCGACGGCATGGACCTCGGCCTGCCGGGCTACGAGGCGATCAAGCTCGACGGCAAGGTCATCTACGGCCAGGCCTGGGTCAACGTGAACAAGGAGAACATGGCGGACTATCCCTTCTGACCGGAGGGGTTCCGCCGCGCATCCCGGGCGGGGGCGGTGCGCCGCCCCCGCCGTTCCGCAAGGCAAGGCGCCGATGTCCGACGCGATCCAGCCCCCTGCGCCGCCCGAGGCGCTGATCACGCTCGACGGGGTGACCAAGACCTATGCGGGCATCACCGCGCTCGACGCGGTGGGCTTTTCCATCCGCGCGGGCGAGGCGGTGTGCCTCGCGGGCGAGAACGGGTCGGGGAAGTCGACGCTCATCAAGATCCTGGCCGGGGTGGAGCGGCCGAACCGCGGACGCGTCCTCATCGACGGCCGGCCGGCGGAGGGCCTGACGCCGCGCGCCGCGGGGCAGGCGGGGATCAAGGTCATCTTCCAGGACTTCAGCCTGTTCCCCAACCTGTCGGTCGCCGAGAACATCGCCTTCTCGGCGGAACTCGGCGCGGGCACCCGGCTGGTCCGCCGCGCGCGCGCAGGCGACCTCGCCCGCGCCACGCTGGCGCGGATCGGGGTCGCGATCCCGCTCGACGCGCGGGTGGAGACGCTGCCCGTCGCGCACAAGCAGCTCGTGGCGATCGCCCGGGCGCTGGCGACCGAGGCACGGCTCATCATCATGGACGAGCCCACGACCGCGCTGACCGAACGCGAGGTGCGGGTGCTGCTGGGCATCATCCGGAGGCTCAAGGCAGACGGCGTGGCGGTGCTCTTCGTCAGCCACAAGCTGGCGGAGGTGCTGGAGGTCTGCGAGCATGTCGTGGTGCTGCGGAACGGCGCCAAGGTCGCCGAGGGGCCCGCGCGCGACTTCGACGCGGCCTCGCTCACGCGGCACATGACCGGGCGCGCGGTGGGCGGGCAGGCCCCGGCCCCGCTGGCCGAGGGCGCGCCCGAACTGATGCGGGTGGAGGGCCTGGGCAAGGCCGGGGCCTTCGCGGACGTGTCGTTCAGCCTGCGGGCGGGCGAGGTGCTGGGCGTCTCGGGCCTTCTCGGCTCGGGACGGACGGCGCTGGCGAAGGCGCTGTTCGGCCTCGTGCGGCCCGACGCGGGGCGGATCGCGGTCGCGGATCGCGCGGTTCCGCCGGGCGATCCGCTCGCCGCGGCGCGCGCGGGGATCGGCTACGTCCCCGAGGATCGCCTGACCGAAGGGCTGTTCCTGACCCAGAGCATCGCGCAGAACGTCGCCGTCGGCCGGCTCGACGCCCATGCGGGCGCGGGCGGCGTCCTCGACCTGCGCGGCCTGCTGGCCGAGGCGCGCGACTGGCTGGGGCGGCTGTCGGTGAAGGCCCCCGACCCCGACGCGGCCGTGCGGTCCCTGTCGGGCGGCAACCAGCAGCGCGTCGTGCTCGCCCGCTGGATGGCGCGGTCCCCCCGCGTCCTGATCCTGAACGGCCCCAGCGTCGGCGTCGACGTGGGCTCGAAGGCCGAGATCCACGGCATCATCGCGGACCTCGCGGCGCAGGGGCTGGGCGTGATCGTCATCTCGGACGACCTGCCCGAACTGCTGGGCACCTGCCACCGCATCCTCGTGATGAAGGCCGGCCGCGTGACCGAGGCGATCGCCGCCGGCGGCGTGACCGAAGCCGACCTCGCCCACAGGCTCGCGTCATGAGGCCCCGCGCATGACGATCGACTGGACCCGCAACGAGACGCTGGTGGCGCTGGTGATCCTCGCGTTCGGCGCGCTGGCGGCGCTGTCGGACCCGGGGTTCCTGTCGATCGCCACGCTGACCGACCTTCTGCGCGGCGGCATCGTGCTCGGCATCTTCGCGACGGGCGTCCTCGTCGTGCTGATCTCGGGCGGGATCGACGTCAGCTTCACCGCCGTCGCGGCCTTCACGATGTACGCGACGGCGATGGTCCTGAACGCGGTCGCGCCCTGGATGCCCTGGTGGGCGGCGCTGATGCTCGGCGCAGCCCTGGGGGCGGCGCTGGGCGCGATCAACGGCGTCCTGATCGCGGGGCTCGGCCTGCCCACGCTGATCGTGACGCTGGGCACGCTGTCGGTGTTCCGCGGCTTCATGCTGACCTTCGTGGGCCAGCGCCAGATCACCACCCTGCCCCCCGGGATGCGCGAGTTCGGCCGCATGATGCTGGTGCGGGGCGAGAACCCCGACGGCTCCATCTGGTCGCTGCACGCGGGGATCCTCGTCACGGCCGGCGTGATCGCCCTGACCTGGTTCATCCTGCACCGCACCCTGCTGGGCCGGCAGGTCTTCGCCATCGGCGGGTCCGAGGAGAGCGCGCGGCGGATCGGCATCCCCGTCCGCCGGGTGCAGTTCCTGGTCTACGTCTACGTCGGCGCGCTGGCGGGGCTGGCGGGCATGATCCACGCGAGCATGGCGCGCGTCGCCAACCCCTTCGACCTCGTCGGGCTGGAGCTTTCGGTGATCGCCGCCGTCGTGCTGGGCGGCGCGCGGCTCGCGGGCGGCTACGGCACGCTGACGGGGACGGTGCTGGGCGTCGCGCTGATCGTCCTGGTGCGGAACAGCCTGATCGTGCTCGGCATTCCCTCCACCTGGCAGTCGGTGGCGATCGGCCTTCTGATCCTGATCGGGACCGGCCTGCCCGCCTGGCAGGCCCGGCGCGCCGCGCGGCGCGCCGCATGACGGGCCGCCCATGACCCCCCTGCCCGCCCCCCGCCCGCTGTCGCGCCTGATCGGCTCGCCCGAGGGGCGGCTCGGGATCATCGCCGTCACCGTCTTCGTCGTCATGGCGGCGCTGTCGCCCGACCGGTTCCTCAGCGCGGCGAACATGACCTCGATGGCCTTCCAGTTCCCCGAGTTCGCGATCCTGGCGCTGGCCATGACCGTGACGATGCTGACCGGGGGGATCGACCTTTCGGTGGTGGGGATCGCCAACCTGTCGGCGATCGTCGCCGCGATGATCATGACGCGGCTGACCGGCGACGGGACGGGGCTCGTCCTGCTGGCGCTGGCCGCGTCGCTGGGGGTGGGGCTTCTCGCGGGGCTGCTCAACGGCGTGCTGATCGCGGCGCTCGGCCTGCCGCCGATCCTGGCCACGCTGGGTTCGGGGCTGATCTTCACGGGGCTTGCCGTGGCGCTGACCGGCGGGTCCGCGGTCATGGGCCTGCCCCCTGCGATGGCCTGGATCGGCAATTCGACGACGCTCGGCATCCCGACGCCGCTGATCCTCTTCGCGCTGCTGGCGCTCGGCATCTCGCTGATGCTGACGCGGACGGCCTTCGGCGTGACGCTGCGGATGTACGGCGCGAACCCGCTCGCCGCGCGCTTCGCCGCGATCGACGTGGGCGGGATGCTGGTCCGGGTCTACGTCCTGTCGGGGGCGCTCGCGGCCGTCGCGGGCATGCTGGTGATGAGCCGCGCCAACTCGGCGAAGGCCGACTACGGGTCGAGCTACCTGCTGCTCGCCGTGCTGATCGCGGTGCTGGGGGGCGTGAACCCCTACGGCGGGTATGGCCGGATCATCGGCGTCGTGCTCGCGGTGCTGTCGATGCAGTTCCTGTCCTCGGGGCTCAACATGCTCGGCGTGTCGAACTTCGCGCGCGAGCTGATCTGGGGGTCGCTGCTGATCTTCGTGATGATCGTGAACACGCGGCGCCCGCGCGCCTGAGACCGGAGGAAGCCGATGAAGAAGATCCTGAACGACCCCGCCGACTACGTGACCGAGATGCTCGATGGCCTGGTCGCGGCGCATCCCGCGCACTACCGCCTTTACGGCGACCACGGCCGGGTGATTGCCCGGGCGACGCCCGCCCGCGCGGGCAAGGTCGGCGTCGTGACGGGGGGCGGGTCGGGGCACCTGCCCGTCTTCACGGGCTATGTGGGTCCCGGGCTGCTGGACGCCTGCGCGATCGGCGAGGTGTTTGCCTCCCCCTCGGCCGAGCAGATGGCGGACGCGATCCGGGTCGCCCACTCGGGCGCGGGCGTGCTGCGCCTTTACGGCAACTACGGCGGCGACATCATGAACTTCGACATGGCGGGCGACCTGGTCGGGTTCGAGGACATCGACTGCACCACCGTCATCCTCGCCGACGACGTGGCCTCGGCCCCGCCCGAAGAGGCCGCGAAGCGCCGCGGGGTCGCGGGCATGGTCTACGCCTTCAAGATCGCAGGCGCGGCGGCGGAGGCGGGGCTCGACCTTCCGGGCGTCACGCGCGTCGCCCAGGCCGCCGCCGACGCCTGCCGGTCGGTGGGCGTGGCGCTGTCGCCCTGCACCGTCCCGCAGGCGGGCCGCCCCACCTTCCAGATCGCCGACGACGAGATCGAGATGGGCATGGGCATCCACGGCGAGCCGGGCGTCTGGCGCGGCAAGCTGCGCCCCGCCGATGCCATCGCCGGCGAGATGATGGACCGCCTGCTGCAGGACATGCCACTGAAGCCGGGCGACCGCGTGTCGGTCCTGGTCAACTCGCTGGGCGCCACCCCGCCCGAGGAGCTCTACATCCTCTACCGCACGGTCCGCTGCCGGATCGAGGATGCGGGTGCGGCGATCGTCATGCCGCTGGTCGGGCGGTATGCGACCAGCATGGAGATGGCGGGGGCCTCGTTCACCCTGCTCCGGCTCGACGACGAGCTGGAGGGCTACCTCAAGGCCCCCTGCGACTGCGCCTTCTGGAGCGTGCGATGACGCTGACGGTCGCCGACCTGCGCGCGGCGGCGGACCGCCTGGCCACCGCGATGGAGGCCGCGTTCGACCAGCTCAACGCCGCCGACGGCGCGCTGGGCGACGGCGACCTCGGCGTCACGATGGCGCGAGGGTCTCGCGCGGTCGCGGACCTTGCGCCGACGCTGCCCGACGACCTCGGCCAGGCGCTGCTGGCCTGCGCGCAAGGATTCACGAAGACGTCCGGTTCGTCCTACGGCACGCTCATGGCGACGGGACTTATGGCCATGGCCAAGGCCCTGCGCGGGCGCGCAGGCGTGGAGGCGGCGGAGATCTCCGGCCTGATCGCCGCCGCCCGCGACGCGATGCAGGCGCGGGGCAAGGCGGAACTGGGCGGCAAGACCGTGCTCGACAGCCTTGATGCGATGGCCAGGGCGACCGCGGGGTTGGACGATCCGGCGGAGGTGGCGAGGGCGGCGGCCGAGGCAGCGGAACAGGCGCAGGCCGCGCTGAGGGACAAGCCCGCCACCATCGGCCGCGCGCGCATCTTCGGCGAGAAGACCGTGGGGATGGACGATCCGGGGATGCTGGCGATGACGCGGATCGCAAGGGCGGTGGCAGGCAATCCGTAGGGTGCGCATTCATTGCGCACCATTCTTCGTCCCCATAGCGCGCACGTCTCGCCTGCGGACGGTGCGCAATGAATGCGCACCCTACGGCGGCGGGTTGCCGTCGTGCAGCGCGCGGTCGGCGTCGGTGAACCGGGCATGGGCGAACTGGCCCTGGTGCCAGTAGGGGTAGATCAGCGGCGGGCGGCTGACCTCGTTCAGGCGCTCCATGTCCTCCGCCGAAAGCCGAAGGTCGCAGGCCCGCAGCGTCTCCGCGAACTGCGCCTCGTCGCGGCCGCCCACGACCAGCGACGACACCGAGGGGCGCGTGAGCAGCCAGGCCAGCGCCACGCGGGCGGGGGCGCAGCCGTGGGCGGCGGCGATGTCGGCCAGCACGTCGACGATCCGCCACAGCCGCTCCCGGTCGCGCACGGGCGGCTCGGTCCAGCCCGCCGCCTGGCGGCTGCCGGGGGCCACGGGCACCGCGCGCGTGTGCTTGCCCGTCAGCAGACCCGCCGCCAGCGGCGACCAGACGACCGTGCCCAGCCCCTGGTCCACGCTGATCGGCAGCAGCTCGTACTCCGCCTCGCGCGCCTCGAGCGTGTAGTGGATCTGCTGGGTGGCGAAGCGCACCGTCCCATCCCGCTCCGACGCCATCAGCGACTTCATCACGTGCCAGCCCGAGTAGTTGGAGCAGCCGACGTAGCGGACCTTGCCGTGCCGCACGAGCGTGTCCAGCGCGGCCATCGTCTCCTCGACGGGCGTCGCCCCGTCCCATTCGTGGACGTAGTAGATGTCGATATGGTCGGTGCGCAGGCGCTTCAGGCTGCGCTCGCATTCGCGGATCAGGGCGAAGCGGCTCGCGCCTTCGTCGTTCGGGCCGTCGCCCATCGGCATCCGCGCCTTGGAGGTGATGAGCGTGCGGTCGCGGCGGCCGTCGAGCACCTCGCCCAGGATCTCCTCGGCGAGGCCGCGCGAGTACATGTTGGCGCAGTCGATCAGGTTCACCCCGTGGTCGAGGTTGAGGTCCACCAGCCTGCGCGCCTCGGCCACGCCCTGCGCGCCGACGGCACCGAAGGGCCCCTTCCCGCCAAAGGTGAAGGTGCCCATCGCCAGCGCCGAGACCTTCAGTCCCGACCGGCCCAGTGTCCTGTAGTCCACGGCGAATCCTCCCGACGGCCCGGCCCCGATCAGAGGCGCGCCGGGACGCGCGGTCAACGGGGCGCCGCGGCCCGGCCCGGCGATCCGGCGCTTGATGCATGGCCCCCCCTCGTCTAACAGGGCAGGACAGGCGAAGGGCCGGGCATGCGCATCCTCATCACCAACGACGACGGCATCAACGCCCCCGGGCTTGCGGTGCTGCGCGGCATCGCGGACGAGATCGCCGGTCCGGGGGGCGAGGTCTGGACCGTCGCCCCCGCCTTCGAGCAGTCGGGCGTCGGGCACTGCATCAGCTACACCCACCCGATGATGATCGCGCGGATGGACGAACGGGTCTTCGCGGCCGAGGGCAGCCCCGCCGACTGCGTGCTGGCCGCGCTTCACGACGTGATGGGGGGGGCACGGCCCGACCTCGTGCTGTCAGGGGTCAACCGGGGCAACAACGCGGGCGAGAACGTCCTCTATTCCGGCACCGTGGGCGCGGCGGTGGAGGCGGCGCTCCAGGGCGTGCGCGCGATCGCGCTGTCCCAGTTCCTCGGCCCGCGGACCGAGGGGCTCGCCGATCCGTTCGAGGGGGCGAGGGCGCACGGCGCGGCGGCGGTCCGCGCGCTGCTGGATCGCGGCCTGTGGGACGAGGCCGACTACCGGCTGTTCTACAACGTCAACTTCCCCCCCGTCCCGGCGGCCGAGGTCCGGGGCCTCCGCGCGGGCGCGCAGGGGTTCCGGCGCGATACGGTCCATACCGCGGCGCCGCAGGTCAGCCCTACGGGGAAGCGGTTCCTGTGGATCAAGGGGGGCGACCAGCACGTCCCCACCCTGCCCGGCACCGACGTGGCGCTGACCCTCGAGGGCTTCGTCGCCGTCACCCCGCTGCGCTGCGACCTCACCGCGCACGACCGTCTGGCCGAACTGCGGGCGCGGCTCGGATGACGGAGGAGGGGGCCGGCGACGACGCGGCCCTTCGCACGATGCAGTTCCTTTATGCCCTTCGCTCGCGCGGCGTGACCGACACCCGCACCCTCTCCGCGATGGAGAAGGTGGATCGGGGCGTCTTCGTGCGCGGCCTCTTCGCCGACCGCGCCTACGAGGACATGCCGCTGCCCATCGCCTGCGGGCAGACGATCAGCCAGCCCTCGGTCGTGGGGCTGATGACGCAGGCGCTGGCCGTCCAGCCGCGCGACGTGGTGCTGGAGGTGGGGACCGGCTCGGGCTACCAGGCGGCGGTGCTGGCGCACCTCGCCCGCCGCGTCTACACCGTGGACCGGCACCGCCGTCTGGTGCGCGAGGCGCAGGCGGTCTTTGCGGAGCTCGCGCTGTCGAACATCACGGCGCTCGTGGCCGACGGCAGCCGCGGATTGCCCGACCAGGCCCCGTTCGACCGCATCCTCGTGACGGCCGCCGCCGAGGATCCGCCGGGCCCGCTTCTTGCGCAGCTGAAGCCCGGGGGCGTCATGGTGCTGCCCGTGGGCCAGTCCGACGCCGTGCAGGCGCTGATCAAGGTCACGCGCGGGCCGTCCGGCTTCGACTACGAGGAGCTGCGCCCCGTCCGCTTCGTGCCGCTGGTCGAGGGCCTGGGCGCCGATTGACCGATCCGCGCCATCCCGGTTGACGGACCGCGGCAAAGAGGGCAGACCCCGGAAAAAGAACCCGAGGCAGGAAGAGGTGGGACCATGGTGACGATGACGCCCCGGACGCGCGCCCTGGCGGCCGGCGCCTCGCTTCTCGCGCTGGCCGCCTGCGGCGGGGGCGGCGAGCCCTTCGACTGGGACCTGCGGCGCACGGGTGCCACGCTCGACACCTCGGCGGCGGCGCTGAACGTCACCGGCGCGCGGCCCGCGCCGGATGCGCGGGGCGTGCTGTCCTATCCCGGCTACCAGGTCGCCGTCGGGCGCGCCGGCGACACGGTCGCCACGGTGGCGCAGCGTGTCGGCCTGCCGGCCGAGGAGCTTGCGCGCGCCAACGCGCTGCAGCCCGGCGATCCGGTGCGCGACGGCGAGGTGCTGGCCCTGCCCCGCCGCATCGCCGCCGCCCCCGGCCTGCCCGCGACGGGCCCCGGGGCGGTGATCGGCGCGCCGGTCCGGACCACGGGCATCGACGTGACCACCCTCGCCTCGGGCGCGATCGACCGGGCGCAGCCGTCGTCGCCGACCGCAATCGCCGCGCCGGCCGCGCCGGCGGGGGCGGAGCCGCTGCGCCACACGGTCGTGCGGGGCGAGACCGCCTTCTCCATCGCGCGGAGCTACAGCGTCAGCGCCCGCGCGCTCGCCGACTGGAACGGGCTCGGCCCCGACCTGAGCGTGCGCGAGGGACAGACGCTGCTGATCCCGGTCGGCACGGCGCCCGCGCCCGCCCGCGAGGCCGATGCGACGCCCCCGGGCGCGGGATCGCCCACGCCCACGCCCCCCTCGGCCAGCCAGCCCCTGCCCGACGAGGACGTCGCGCCGGCCGCCGCCGAGCCCGAGCGTCCCGCCTCGCCCGACCTCGGCGAGACGCGGACCGAGGCCTCGGCGGCGCAGTTCGCGATGCCCGCGCAGGGGGCGATCATCCGCGGCTTCGGTCCTCCGAACAGCCTCGGGATCGACATCGGCGCGCCGGCCGGATCGCCCGTGGTCGCCGCCGAGGCGGGCACGGTCGCCGCGATCACGCAGGACACCGACGGCAACTCGATCGTCATCCTGCGCCATCCCGAGAACATCCTGACGGTCTACGGCGGGGTCGACGCGATCACGGTGAAGAAGGATGACCGCGTGACGCGGGGCCAGGCCTTCGCGAAGGTCCGCGCCGCCGATCCTGCCTTCCTTCACTTCGAGGTGCGCAAGGGCTTCGACGCGGTCGACCCGATGCCCTACCTGCAGTAGGCCTCAGCCGTCGATCCGCAGCCCGTGGCGGGCGGCGAGGTCGAGGAAGAACTGCCAGGCGACCCGCCCCGACCGCGCGCCGCGGGTCGCCTGCCACTCGATCGCCTCGGCCCGCAGGGTGGATTCGTCGACCCGTAGGCCGTGCGCGTCGCAGTAGCCCCGGATCATCGCGAGGTAGTCCTCCTGCCCGCAGGGGTGGAAGCCGAGCCACAGGCCGAAGCGGTCCGACAGCGAGACCTTCTCCTCCACCGCCTCGGAGGGGGCGATGGCCGTGGACCGCTCGTTCTCGATCATGTCGCGGGGCATCAGGTGGCGGCGGTTGGACGTTGCGTAAAGCACGACGTTCGGGGGCCGCCCCTCGATCCCGCCATCGAGCACGGCCTTCAGCGCCTTGTAGTGCTGGTCGTCGTGGCCGAAACTGAGATCGTCGCAGAAGAGGACGACCCGCGCCGGCATCCGCCGCAGGACATCCAGCAGGCGGCCGACCGACGCCAGGTCCTCGCGCGACAGCTCCACGATCTTCAGGTCATGGCCCTCCGCGCGAACCTTGGCGTGGATCGCCTTGACGAGGCTGGACTTTCCCATCCCGCGCGCGCCCCACAGAAGGGCGTTGTTGGCCGGCAGCCCGCGCGCGAAGTGGCGCGTGTTGGCCAGCAGGGTGTCGCGCGCGCGGTCGATGCCGACGAGCAGGTCCGCCTCGACCCGCGCCACGCGCGCGACGGGAACCAGCCGGTCGGGGCCGGTGTGCCAGGCGAAGGCCGCGGCGCGCGGGTCGGGCGCGGGCGGGGGCGGCGGGCTGATCCGGTCGAGCGCGTCGGCGATGCGGCGCAGCGCCTCGTCGGCGGACCCCGGCGTCATGCCGGCCCCGCGGCCTCGTCCTCGTCGTCGTCGACCCAGGTTCCGTCGGCGCGCATCTGCGCCTCGCGGTCCCGCTCGAACCGGGCGATGAGGAAGATGCTGATCTCGTAGAGCGGGTAGATCGCGGCGAAGAGGATCGTCTGCGACAGCACGTCGGGCGGGGTCACGATCGCGGCCACGATCAGGATCAGCACGATCGCGTACTTGCGGGTCGACCGCAGGCCGCGCGCGGTGATCAGCCCCGCCCGACCCATCAGCGTCAGCAGCACCGGCAACTGGAAGCAGAGTCCGAAGGCCATCACGAAGCTCATCGTCAGCCCGAGGTAGGCCTCCATCGACCCCTGGAAGACGACGCCGGCGGGCGGGGCCGCGATCCCGGAGTTCGCCGCGAGGGTCGCCGCCTGGAACGTGTCCTGGAAGCCGAGGAAGAAGGCGAAGGCGAAGGGCAGGATGACGTAGTAGGCGAAGGCCGCCCCCACGAAGAACATCACCGGGGAGGCGATGAGGAACGGCAGGAACGCGTTCTTCTCCGACCGGTAGAGCCCGGGCGCCACGAAGCGCCAGAGCTGGTAGGCGATGATCGGGAAGGCCATGACGAACCCGCCCCACATCGCGATGCGGATCGCGACGAAGAACCCCTCCTGCATCTTGACGAGGATGAGCTGGCAGGCCTGCCCGCGGTCGGCGAGCGCCTCGCACATCGGCTGCGACAGGAATCCGAAGATCGGCTCCCAGATGATGTAGCCGATGACGAAGCAGGCCATGAAGGCGGCGAGTGCGTAGATGATCCGGTTGCGCAGCTCGGCCAGGTGCTCGACCAGCGGGGCGGAGCTGTCGTCGATGGGGTCGGCGGTCATGCGTCGGCCTTGGGCGTGCGGGGCTTGCGCTTGGTCGCCGCCACGGCCTGCGCGAGCGGATCGTCCGCGGGCTTCCGGCGGCGCGCGGGGGCGGCTGCCTCGGCCGCGGCGGGCGCGGGGCCTGGGTCGGACGCCGCGGCGGCCGCAGGC
>ERZ1066124.567-NODE-567-length-21259-cov-25.966280_pt1 | contig 21259 bp, 17 predicted proteins | sample MGYA00382771_ERZ1066124 | MGnify/ENA primary metagenome ERZ1066124 (study PRJEB33369, sample SAMEA5778354) | biofilm metagenome | biome: Industrial cooling water; feature: Water cooling tower basin; material: Biofilm | place: United Arab Emirates | collected... | reverse complement strand
CCCTTCTTAAGGGGGATTTAGGGGGATCTAAAATGCTTGACCTCATAACTAGCAAATTGAGTTAAATAGCGCTAATTGTTAATTGCTAATTGCTAATATAACATTTTTCTTATTATTAGCCATTAGCCTTGGGTATCGCTAATTGCTAATTGCTAATATAACATTTTTTTAGTCTTAACCATTAGCCATTAACCATTAACCATTAGCCATTAGCCATTAGCTCGAATACCTATTGACAAACCCATTTCCACAGGGGATGACTTGCGCCCTGCTGACGAATGCGGCGAACTTGTTGTTCTAAACGCTTTTGTTCTTCGTGAGACATGCCCCACAAAATATTGCGACTTTGCCAAACTAAAACAGCAGCTGTCATGCCGATACATAAAGCTATACCGAGGGTTGGTAGTCTATTGTAGGCTAAGCCATAACGCAGGGCGGCCCAGGTAAAATGTTGCCGCCACAATCCAATTTCTGCCCGCAAATTCCACAGACTCAAACCACCGAGACTTAACCAAAGCACCGCTACAAACAACCATCTGAAATAGATTGTCAGGTGGTGCAATCTTTCCACTTGTTGTTTCAAATGGGGGTCATTTACGGCATAAAAAATCGAGGATGAAGAATCAATTGAGTTTGATTGTTCCCCGTTGCTGTTATTTCTTGATATTTCGTCTCGACGCCTCGCCATCGACACCTGCCTTTTGCCTGTTAGACTTCATCGGAAGGTTGGGGTTCTGAGGTGGAAATTGCGATCGATTCACCGTTTCTTTCTCGCCACCAAGCTAGTAAAGTACTGGCGATAAAAATACTCGAATAAGCGCCTGTGGCGAAGCCAATAATTAAGGCAAGGGCGAAAAATTTGAGCGTTTCTCCGCCAAATAGAAAGATGCTGAATAAAGATAGCAGCGTGGTTAAGGTGGTGTTGATCGATCTGGTTAAGGTTTGATTGACCGCATCATCTACAATATCTGCGATCGCACGATCTGGATTGAGCTTCAATGTCTCGCGGACGCGGTCATAAATTACCACGGTATCGTTCACCGAGAACCCGATAATCGTCAGCAATGCCACGATAAATAAACTATCGACTTCAGTGCCCAATACCAAGCCTAAAATTGCGAAAGAACCAACGGTTAGCCAAATATCGTGAAATGTGGCAACCAGGGCAAAAAAGGCGTAGTCGAACTTGAATCGCATACTGAGATAAACCGTAATCCCAGCAAAGGAAATCAGTAAGGCTAATAAACCGCCTGTCAGCAACTGCTGCCCAATTGTAGGGCCAACGGTATCGATTTGAGTTTTCGTCGGATCGAAAGTGCCGATTTTTTCTTGCAACGCGGCTTGCAGCTTGGTACGCTGCTCCACATCGATATATTTTGTTCGCAGGGACAGCGCTTGCCTGTCTGGTCCGGCGACTTGGATACTATTGTTACCCAAACCTTGCTCATCCAAAACTTGCCGTACTACGGCGGGGTCAATTGGTTGAGTGCAATTATTGGGGATAGAACAATCTTTGGTGAATTGTAAGCGCGTACCGCCGATGAAATCCACACCAGGACGCAGGGGCGCACCAATTTGCTGCCAGGAAATCAGGATTGCGACCAGGCCGCTGAATAGAATAGCAGCAGAAAGACTCCACCAGAGCGATCGCTGCCGATTAACTGCTAACTTCATTATTTAATCACCTCAAGCTTCGGGGCATACAAATGGGGTTTGCGTAATTGGGGAATGCCAATTGCCAACATTAACAACGTCCGACTGCAAGTAATCGCCGTAAACATACTCACCGCCACGCCAATTGCCAGCGTCAGGGCAAACCCTTTGACCAACCCCGTCCCCAACCAAAACAACGCCGCACAGGCGATCCAAGTTGTGACGTTACTATCCAAAATACTGGAAAACGCGCGATAAAAACCCGATTCGACAGCGCGGTACAAAGTTTTACCCGCGCGCAATTCTTCTCGCGTCCGTTCAAAAATCAGCACGTTAGCATCAACCGCCATGCCGATACTGAGGATAAATCCGGCAATTCCAGGTAGGGTTAAGGTAACTGGAACGATCGCATACACAGCCAAGTTGAGGATTGTATAAATAATCAGGGAGATGTTAGCAATAATTCCGGGTAGCCTGTAGTAGACCCCCATAAACACCAAGACCAAAACTAGACCGCCAATTCCGGCGTAAATACTGCGCTGGACGCTATCCCGTCCCAAGGTTGCACCAACTGTCCGGTTTTCTACTACTTCTACGGGAAAAGGTAGCGCCCCGCCTTTCAGTTGCACTGCCAGTTCAAACGCTTCTTTAGAAGTAAAGCGCCCTTCGATGCGCGCCCTGCCCCCGGTAATCCCAGTCTGAGCAAATTCTTCACCGACGACGGGGCTGCTAATCAGCCGATTGTCTAGGAAAATACCGATACTGCGCCTTGTTCCGGCGAGGTTTTTAGTCAGTTGGGCGAATAAATCTGCGCCAGTTTGATCGAATTCAAACGCCACATTCCAATTATCAGTTCCCGTCGTGGCAGGTTCTGGGAAAGCATTTACCAGGTTTTTCCCAGTCAGTCCGCTGGGTTCAAATAATTGCTGGGTGAGGGAAGCGATTTGCTGTTCTTTTTGTTGAATTGCGGCTCTATTGGCAGCGATCGCTGCAGCATCACCAGCTTTCTCTAATTCTGCTTGCTTTTGGCGCAACTGTTGCAATTCTATTTGTCTGATTTGCTGTTGGGCGCCAATTTCTGGTTTATTTGCTTCCGCGCGAAACTCCAGCAGCGCCGTCCCGCCTAAAATCCGTTCGGCTTCGGCGGGGTCTTTAGTTCCCGGTAATTGTACCGATAGCTGATTATTTCCGACTTTTTGCACCACTGCTTCCGATACGCCCAAACCGTTGACTCGGTTTTCGATTACCTTTTGCAGGGCGTCCAGTTCTTCTGGTGTAATTTGTTTGCCTTGTTCGGACTGCTTAACCTGCAAAGTGATTTCCGATCCACCTTGCAGGTCTAAACCTAGTTTTAATGGAAATTGAGCGATCGCGACAAAAGACGCAATCAACAACACCAAAATCAGAGCCAACAAGGAACGCTGTTTTCCCATACAACAACCCGCCGCGACAAATGATATGATATATCGTTTTGTGCGCGATCGCTTCATTCCCCAGGCAGGGAGACAAGGGAGACAAGGGAGACAAGGGAGACAAGGGAGACAAGGGAGACAAGGAACAATCATCCTAGACCCTAACCTCTAATCCCTCACCTCTAATCCCTAACCCCTAGCCCCTAACCCCTAGCCCCTTTAAACTCGCAGGGATACCATTTTTTGTACGGCTTCCACAATTTGTTCTGGCTGTACGATCGTCAGGCGTTCTAACATACCGTTGTATGGCGTCGGGATATCTTGGGAAGATAGGCGCAATACGGGGGCGTCTAATTCGTCGAATAAGCGATCTGTAATCGAAGCACTTAATTCTGCTGCAATCCCGCCGGATTTCATGCATTCTTCCACAATAATCGCCCGGTGAGTTTTGCGAATCGATTCGCCGATGGTGTCCATATCCAAAGGTTTGAGCGAGATTAAGTCAATCACCTCTGGGTCAAAACCTTCTTTTTCTAGAGTTTTCACCGCTTGCATCACGTGGTGGCGCATCCGCGAGTAAGTCAAAATCGTAACATCTTTACCTTTTCGCACCACTTCGGCTTTATCTAAAGGCAGCAGATATTCTTTTTCTGGCAGGTTCTCTTTTAAGTTGTAAAGCAGCACATGTTCAAAGAACAGCACCGGGTTATCATCGCGAATCGCCGATTTTAACAACCCTTTGGCATTGTAAGGCGTCGAACAGGCAACAATTTTGATGCCGGGAACCGCTTGGAAATAAGCTTCCAGACGTTGCGAGTGTTCTGCACCTAGCTGGCGTCCGACACCACCAGGACCGCGAATCACCATCGGAATTTTGAAATTACCGCCGGAAGTATAGCGCAGCATCCCGGCATTATTGGAAATTTGGTTAAACGCCAGCAGCAAAAAGCCCATGTTCATGCCTTCTACAATCGGGCGCAATCCCGTCATTGCCGCACCTACTGCCATTCCCGTAAAGCTATTTTCAGCGATCGGGGTGTCTAATAGGCGCAGATCTCCGTATTTCTTATAGAGATCTTTTGTCACTTTGTAGGAACCGCCGTAGTGTCCCACGTCTTCGCCCAGGACGAGTACGGAAGGGTCGCGTGCCATTTCTTCATCAATAGCTTCGCGCAATGCATTGAAAAAAAGAGTTTCTGCCATCGGACGGGTTGAAGGAATTTTTAGGGTCAGACTGCGATTTTAACCTGTTGCTGAGTTGCGTTCAAATCTCAAAACGAGGGGTTAGGGGTTAGGGGTTAGGGATTAGAGGCTAGGGGCTAGGATGATTTTCCCTCATCTCGCTTGTCCTCCTTGTCCGACGCCAAAATTCCTATCTCCGCGTTTGTGTTTTTTGCTGTGACATTAATCACCTAATACTGTTGACAAATTTCTTGTCTTGGGTTCCCGATGTGCGTACTCCAAACCCGAATAAGTGGGTAAGTACACCTGGAGTATTTATAATGACTAGCGCATTCGGAAATTCCCTATTCCAAACAGAGCTAAAAACGATCAAAAGCCTTGTCTTCATTGACTATGGCATAGACAACCATCAAATTTTAGCTCTAGGGGTTTTACCAGGGGTACAAGTATATTTTATTGAGCGCCATCTAGATGGAATCGCGCAAATATCAACCGCGTTACAAGCATTTACCACTCGCTACGGAAAAGCTGAAGCGTTACATATCTTTTCTCACGGTAGTCCTGGACACTTGTATCTAGGTAATACTATCCTCAGCATCGATACTTTAAACCACTACCAAGATCGGTTGCAGCAGTGGCGAACGGCTCTCACCGAAACAGCTAATATTTTATTTTATGGGTGCAACGTCGCCGCAGGAGATGGGGCAGCATTTGTGGCAGAACTTAGTCAGTTAACTGGCGTAAATGTTGCTGCATCGACGAATTTAACCGGAAGTGCTGCTTTAGATGGTGATTGGAATTTAGAGTTTAAAACCGGAGAAATAGTCGCCCAACCTCCATTAAAACCGGAAGCGATCGCAGCCTACAACAGCGTTTTAAACGTTATCGAAGTTACCAATGCCAATGATAGCGGTGCTGGATCGTTAAGGCAAGCGATTCTCTCTGCCGCACCGGGAAGCACAATTCGATTTTCTTCCACTTTGGCGAATCAGACAATTAACCTTACCAGCGGGCAATTTAATTTAGATAAAAACTTGATAATTGACGGCGCTGGGGTTGGCAATTTAACCATCAGCGGTAATAACGCCAGCCGCATTTTTAACGTGCAAAATGGCGTTAATTTTACCTTGAGAAACCTTAGCCTTGCTAATGGCAGGTTGGCAGCCGATCCGAACAACCGCGCCACCAGTGCCGGGGCGGCAATTTTAACTGGATTTCAAAGCGTTTTAAACGTTGAAAATACTCAATTTAGAAATAACTTTGCTGGATTTGGTGGGGCAGTTTTTACCGGATATCGGAGTAACAGTACCTTTGTCAATAGCGTTTTCGATAACAACGAAGGAACCGCAGCCAGAAGCGAACGGGGTGGGGGTGCGATCGCGGGCGACACCGAAGCCAGTATGACCGTAAGAGATAGCCGCTTTACCAACAATAAAGGCGTCAATGGTGGGGCAATCAACAGCCTTCTAGGCCCTTTAACAGTAGACAATTCAGTCTTCATTAATAACGAAGCAGTTACTACCAGTACAATCACGCCTTTCTTTGGTTTCGGCGGCGCAATTTTAACCGACGGTGCTTCCCACGATACTAACCCCGACTCCGGCACAATTTTGATTCGCAATAGTTGGTTTGAAGGCAATCGCGGTTTAGATGGCGGGGGGGCATATTTGTATGCCTATCCACCAGATCAAGTATTTATTGAAGGCAGCACCTTTATCAACAATAGTGCTTTCGATATTCCTTCAGGTGGACTCGGAAAAGGCGGCGGCATCCGGCACGATAACAGCAACCTGACCATCAGAAATTCCACCTTTGCCAACAACTTCGCCCAGTCTCAAGGCGGCGGTTTGTTCCTAGTAAATAACGACCCTACCCAAACCACAACGATTATTAACAGTACAATTTCTGGCAACCGGGCGCAAGCCGCAAATGGCACATCCGGTCGGGGTGGCGGCATGGCGAATTACTCGACCAGCAGTCTGATTAACACGACCGTTGCCAATAACTTCGCCGGTGAATATGGCGGGGGAATTTTTACCGGCGGACAGAAACCAGTTTCGGCACAAAATTCGATTTTTGCCAATAATACATCCGGAAATCCAGCCCGCATTTGGCAACACACCGACCGGCAATTAATCGACCGGGGAAATAACATTCAATTCCAAGGTAAATTAACCAACGATCCTAACGACACAAACATTACTGCCAGTGTTACGATTGCCGATCCATTATTAGGCCCACTACAAAACAACGGCAACGGCATTCTAACTCATGCATTACTACCAGGAAGTCCGGCAATTAACGCAGGTGGAAGCGTCGCCGGATTGAATGCAGATCAGCGCGGCACAGCCCGTACAGATGGACGAATCGATATCGGTTCCTTTGAATTTGTAGCGCCTATTTCTAATAGCTTTTCTCCCAACGACGATGTCGTGACTTTAAGCGATGCCAATGATATCGGCGATGCTTTGGCGGGGAACGATCTCGTCTTTGGTGTAGGGGGAAGCGATAACATCTTCGGCAATGCAGGCAACGATACTTTGTACGGCAACGCCGGGGACGATACGTTATTTGGTAACGATAATAATGACCTGCTATTTGGTGGTTTAGATAACGACTCGCTTTACGGCAATCAGCAAAATGATACCCTCTACGGAGATCGGGGAAATGATTTCCTGTGGGGTGGTAAAGATAGCGATTTGTTGTTTGGCAACCAAGGATTTGATTCGCTCTATGGCGACTTGGGCGACGATACAATGTATGGTGGAACCGAAGATGATTTAATCTCTGCCAACCAAGGATTTGATCTTCTCTCCGGCGACATTGGTAACGATACGCTGTACGGCGGCAGGGACAATGATAGCCTGATTGGTGGTAGCGGCAATGACTTCCTCAGCGGGGATTTGGGTAATGATACCTTAATTGGGGGAACTGAGAGCGATCGCTTTGCCCTATCCCCTACTTTTGGCACCGATACCATCGTCGATTTCCAAGATGGTCAAGACTTTATCGCATTAGGTGGAGGTTTGAATTTTAACTCGCTGACTATTACTCAAGGCGGTACTGGTGCTTTAATTACTATCGCTAGCAGCGGTGAATTGTTGGCTGTTTTGAATGGAGTTTCTGCGTCGGCGATTTCTGGTGCTGATTTCAGTTTGATGTAGGATTAAGCTAAGCGAAATCCCCGGCTTCCTTAGAGAAGTCGGGGATTTTGGTGTTATAACCAAAATTTTTTGTATAATCCTAATATGCTGAATATGTCAAGCAATTTATGACTCAAGAACTGATCGACCTGAGAAATAGTATCTTGGAGGCACGTTATACAGACGCTTTGGCAATTGTAGATGAGCTAGAAGGAATGAGCAGACAAGCGATACTGCGTCAGATCCAATCCTTTTTACTCAGGTTATTGCTGCACTTGATTAAAAACCAAGTTGAGCAGCGGTTAACGAATTCTTGGGCAGCTTCAATTTCGGATTCAATTCGCCAAATCAAAAAACTGAATTTACAAGATAATAAAACTGCTTACTATGTGAAAATAGAAGAATGGGAGGCGATGATTGAAGAAGAGTTTGAAGCGGCAATTGATGCAGCTAGCGCCGAAGTCAGGGATGGAATTTATAATCCTTTTGAACTTTTAGAAATAGTAGATAAAATACAGGTGATGGAAAATGCTCGAAAATTATTGGCTTTGACTTACGCGCATTCAACTAAGGATTTACCAGCTATTGTTAAGGATAATTTAGCTCAGTTACCGGGTGGGGAAGAGTGGAAGAATGGTAGGCAAAAATGATTTTTTTTTACCGCAGAGACGCAGAGGACGCAGGGAGAAGAGTGGAAAGAGTTATGAAGCTGTTGAATGAATGGGGTTTTAGTCGTGAGGGTTTGTGGAATAATCAGCGCGGTGAGTATTGGGTATTTGTGCAGGGTTTGTTGCTAATCGGTTTTGTTTTGTTGCCGGTTGCTCGATTTGTTGAGATTAATTCGCCTGAGTTGTTGTATTTTAGTTGGGAGATTGGGGGAGCGATCGCACTATTTTCTTCTATCCTTATTTTTAAAGGGTTGTTGGATTTGGGACGCAATTTGACTCCCCTACCTTATCCCAGAAATGATGGGCAATTGGTGCAGTCGGGTGTTTATAGCATCGTGCGCCATCCGCTTTATAGCGGGTTGGTTTTGGCGGCATTAAGTTGGACAATTTTTCAAGTAAGTTTATCTCATTTAATTGGCACATTCGTTTTGTTTGCTTTTTTCAATGCTAAGGCAAGTCGGGAAGAAGTTTGGTTGAGCGAAAAGTATCCGGATTATTTAGAGTATCGTCAAAGGGTGAAAAAGTTGATTCCTTGGGTGTATTAGGCATGGCGGGAGATCTGTCAGGAGGTAAGCTAGGAAATAAGCCAGGAAATAAATTTCCTGCTTAAAGCTTAAACCCGTTAAAACGGGTTAGAACCTGGACGAATAGGATGCCCATTCCACAAGAAAGAGAAAATATCTTGTGGAGTGGGTGTCACACCTGCCCATAGCGGCTATAAAATATTGTCCTGACGATCGCGGGTGAGAGCGATCGCATAACATAGAAAATGTCTACCCAAAGAGGAAGCTCGATGACAAAGGTAGAAATGTTGGCAGTAATCAAGCAAATGACGACCCAAGAGCGTGATTACGACTCTGAGGAAGAATACTCTGAGCGCATCGCATAACATAGAAATACCCACTCAAACAGGAACCCCAATGACCAAGGTAGAAATATTGGCAGCACTCAAGCAGCTGACAAACGCAGAACGATTAGAAATTGCTAAAGCTGCATTGTATATTGCACGGGAAGATTGGAAATCTCTCACCTCAAAAGAAAAACAGCAGCAACTTGCCTTGTCTGCTCAACTGGCAATTCTAGATTATTTACAAGATGAGGAGTTAACCGCTTTTACTGCTCTCGACGGTGAAGAGGTTTACGAATATACTGATGAAGATTTAGCCAAACTGGATGCTCATGCAAAGAAGTGAAGTTTGGCTAGTTAACTTAGAGCCTACCATTGGAGCCGAAATCAGAAAAACTCGTCCTGCTGTTATTGTCAGTCAAGATGGCGTCGGAGTTTTAGCACTCAAAGTTATTGTTCCCATCACAGACTGGAAAGAAGATTTTGCTTTCAGAATGTGGATGGTGCGACTAGAACCTAATGCTGAGAATGGTTTAACCAAGCTTTCAGCAGCAGATGCTTTTCAGGTTCGTTCCGTCTCTCAACGCAGGTTTGTCCAACAACTGGGGATCCTTTCTGAAACACAAATGGAAGAAATCACCCAAGCGCTAAACATCGTTTTAAATATAAATCTATAGTTTGCTAACCTAGCGTGCAAAGCGCGCATATCTGTTCTTATACCAAATCTAATCTCCCCTAACCGCCTCTTATCTTCTTTCTCTTTCTTTGTGACTTTTGCGTCTAACCTCGCTACCCTTGAATCGCTAAGCGCATCCGCAAGCGTTAGCGAACGCTAACGTGGTTTTAAAAGAGGGGAATGGTGTGCAGATTTGCTCTTACCCCCCTCTCCTCGCAGGAGAGAGGATGGGGGAGAGGTTTCTATCGGGAACTTTTCCTTAAATTTCTCCTTCTTTTCTCCCGAAAGACTAGGCAAAAGTGCATCTGTACTGCTATTTCTTATAAAAGAGCGTGGCGCTAAATCTAAATGATTCCTCAACAGCTAACCCTGAAAAACTTCCTCAGCTATCGGAAAGCAACCCTAGATTTTAGCGGTTTGCACACTGCTTGTATTTGCGGTTCTAATGGGGCGGGTAAATCTTCTCTGCTGGAAGCTATCACCTGGGTAATTTGGGGTGAATGTCGCGCGGCGAGTGAGGAAGATGTCATCCATGCAGGCGCGGATGAGGTGCAAGTTGATTTTATTTTCAACTATCAAGATGCAACTTATCGGGTGATTCGCACTCGCACTCGCGGCGGTAGCAGCGTGCTGGAGTTTCAGGTGAAAACTCCGTCAGGGTTTAAGGTGTTGACGGAACGCGGGGTGCGCTCGACTCAACAGTTAATAATAGAACATTTAAAACTCGATTACGATACGTTTATCAATTCTGCTTATCTGCGTCAGGGAAGGGCAGATGAGTTTATGCTCAAGAAACCGAATGAGCGTAAGCAAATTTTGGCAGATTTGCTCAAGCTGGATCAATATGAGACTCTGGCAGAACAAGCTAAGGATATGTCCCGCGAGTTTAAAGGACGAGCTGAACAGATCGAACGCGATGTGGAATCGATTAAAATTCAGCTGCAACAACGGGATGCGATCGCTCTCCAATGTCGCGAGGTGGAAGCAAATGTCGCCGCAATGCGCCAATCTCAATTAGAGCATAGCGAACGCCTGCAACAGTTACAAGCAATCCAGCATCAGCGCCAAACTTGGGAACAGCAGTTAACTTGGCATCGGCAACAATATCAAAATTTAGGGCAAGATTGCGATCGCTTGCAACAAGACTTAGCTTCCACTCAAGCACAGCAGCAGCAACTCAATTCTCTCATCGAACAAGAAGAGGAAATCGCCGCCGGATATGCTTATTTCCAAAACTTACAATCCCAGGAAGAAGCGACGAGTAGTAAATTACACGCGCATCAAACCGCCCAAGAACAGCGCCGCCAGGTAGAACAACAGCAACTTAAAGCCATCAATGAGTTAAATTTACAACTTCAGCAGCTACAAGCTCAACTAGAAGAACTAGGTAAGCAAGATAAAGAGAACCAAAAAATATTAAGCGAATCTGCCGAAGTTGAAGCAGCGCTGGCACAATTGCAACAAGCGAGAACAAAACTCGCCCAAATGGATAAGTTGCAATTACAAGTTTCGCCGTTATTGCAGCAGCGACAGCAATTGCAAAATCAATGCGATCGCGTCCATGCGAGATTGAGTGCAAAATTAGAAGAAATCCAAACTTCCGCTTCCCAACTGCAAGCGCAACAACAACGCCAACCGAAATTACAACAAGCGGTGATGGATGTGGCGGTGCAAATTGAAGAATTGGAGAAAATGCGGGTTTATCAGCAGCGAGTGCAAGAAAAAGGCATCGAAAGGCGCAATTTTCTCGAACGTCTCCAGGAAAATCAACGAGAATGTCAAAATCAACTCGCGGAAATTTCCCAAAAACTGCAAATGCTGCAAACGCCAGATGCAGTTTGTCCGTTATGCGATCGCCCCCTAGACGAACATCACTGGAGTCACGTCGTCCATAAAACCGAAGCGCAGGAAAAGGAAATTCAAGATCAATTTTGGGTTGTGCGCGAGCAATTAGCGGTTTCCGAGCGAGAAATTCAGGTTTTAAGGCAGGAATACAAGCAAGTTGCCCAACAATTGGCGAGATATGATTCATTAAGAGAGCAAAAAGGACAATTGCAAGCGCAACTTCAGGCGACGGGAGATGTGCAAAATCGACTGCAACAAATGGCGCAAGAAGCAGAACAAATTCAACGCGCCCTTGCTACCGGCGAATACGCCATCGAAGTGCAGCAGGAATTATGGCAGTTAGATCGACACCTGCAACAACTCAATTACGATGAGAAAAACCACGCCCTCGCGCGCAATGAAGCAGATAGGTGGCGTTGGGCAGAAATTAAACAAGCGCAAATCAAAGATGCCCAACGGCGACAAGCGCAATTAACAGCAAGGCAACCCGAATTAGTCGCCAAAATCGAAACTATTCAACGTCAAATTGAGCGATTGCGTACTGATTCGGAATTTTCGCGCCAAATTGCCGCCCTCGATCTGCAAATTGCCGAAATTGGATACGATCCCAAGCAATACAACACCCTCAAAGCATCCTTGCGTCAAGCTCAATCTTGGCAGTTGCGGTATCAGGAATTGCAACAAGCGCAGCAGCAATATCCGCTAGTATCTCGGCGCATTCAGGAATTGGCGCAAGTTTTGCAGGTGCGATCGCAAGATCTCCAATCGCTTGCAACACAAATTGACGCAATTGTCAAGCAATTACAAACCATCCCCGATCCAACTGGGGAAATTCAAGCATTAGAACAGCAAATCTCCCGCAGGCGCATCGAACTTGACGAACGATTGGCACAACTCGGACGCCTGCAACAACAACAGCAGCAATTAGAAACCCTCAACGCCAGACACGCGGAACTCAGTAATCAACTTGCAGAGTGTAAAAAGAAACATAAGATATACGATGAATTAGGGAAAGCATTTGGCAAAAACGGCATCCAAACCCTAATGATTGAGAACGTTTTGCCGCAATTAGAAGCCGAAACCAATTCGATTCTATCCAGGCTGAGCGGTAACCAATTACACGTGCAATTCGTCACCCAAAAAGCCGGGAAAGCCAAAAGATCCTCAAAATTAATCGATACCCTGGATATTTTAATCGCCGACGCGCGGGGTACTCGTCCTTACGAGACATACTCAGGCGGAGAAGCGTTTCGGATTAACTTCGCGATTCGCCTCGCGTTGGCGAGATTGTTAGCGCAGCGAGCGGGGACGGCTTTACAAATGTTAATAGTCGATGAAGGATTTGGGACGCAGGATCAGGAAGGATGCGATCGCCTGATCGCGGCGATCAATGCGATCGCTTCTGACTTCGCCTGCATCCTCACCGTCACCCACATGCCATACTTCAAAGAAGCCTTCCAAGCCAGGATCGAAGTCGTCAAAACGCAAAATGGATCGCAAATCAGTTTATCGATGTAAATTTTTCAGGGAAGTCTGCTATGATAGTAAATCGGCAGTGCCGGTGTAGCTCAGTGGTAGAGTAGTTGATTCGTAATCAATTGGTCGTGGGTTCAAATCCCACCATCGGCTTTTTTAAGCATATAGTAAGGTGCGTTACGCTAGGGCTAACGTGCCTGAAGAACAACTTATGACTCAAATGATTGTCGAAGATCTAGAACCTGCGATTGTAGAAAGACTGGAATTACTAGCCAAGGAAAACGGGCGATCGCTGCAAGCCGAATTAAAGCACATTTTAGAGACAGCCGCTCAATCTAAAATTTTAATCCTTGGTCATGTTGGTTTGGATGGGATATTAGAACTGAAAATCCCTACAGAGTTTAAAGATGCGGATTTAGAAGTTACAGCAACAATTAAACCTGTCACGCCAGTTTCACAGAAAACCCCAGAAGAGTTAGGATGGCCTGTAGGTTTCTTTGAAAAGACGGCTGGAAGTTTCCAAGATGAACCGTTAGTGCGGTATCCACAGGGAGAATGACAAGAACGGAATTGGGATGATTTATCTGCTTGATACTAATGCCTGTATTGCTTACTTGAACCGCCCCATGTCTGGTGTACGTCGCCGATTAGAAACTCTATCTCCAGAGGATGTAGCTGTTTGTTCCGTTGTTAAGAGTGAGTTATTTTACGGGGCGAGGAGAAGTAACAATCCAGAGAGAACGTTGGCTGGACAGCAAGAATTTCTCAATCGTTTTGTATCCTTACCCTTTGATGACAATGCTGCTATAATTTATAGTCGTATTCGCGCTCAACTTGCTGCTTTAGGAACTCCTATCGGCCCTTATGACCTTCAGATTGCAGCGATCGCAATGGCAAATAACTTAATTTTAGTCACTCACAATACCCGCGAATTTAACCGGATTGAGGGACTGCAAATTGAGGATTGGGAATTGTTGGGATAAGAGTGGTAAGTCATACCGTTGTATTTTTGAACGGGAGATAATGGAATGAGTCACCTATGGAATGAAGAGCAAATCAGACAAATAATCCCCGATATTGATTCACAGTTAGAAGATAGTGATGTGCCAACGGTGGTTATCAAGCGCGATGGCAACAACATTTTTCTCCAGTTTGAGAGTCGCCGTGAGGTTGAATTTTTAATCGCTCAATTATCTAACCTACTTATCCATCAAGAAGAGTTAGATTTGGGTGTTACTGTTAAGGGTAATGTAACAACATTTGGTGAGTATTGCGCTGAGTAGGCGATCGCTACACTATTGCTGAAATATAAGTAAAAGTAGGCTTTCTTAGGAGGCGCGATCGCTCTATTGTGTGAGAATAAAGGAGAGCGATCGCGTAGCTAGCCCTTGGCATATCGCTTTTTGTCTGGGAAGGAAGGTTAGGCGATCGCGTGTCTGCTTGCCCGATCCACAGGCGTAAAGCTAGTGCTATGTTTTACTTAATTAACTTTCTGTTAATCGTAGGTAACTTCTTGTAAATTTCCTTCATGGGAAATTGTAAACATCTTTCTTTCAAAAATAGACTTCATAATCAACCAGACTTTATCTTCCCACTTGATTTCCACTTTTGCCATCCCATATGTTTTCAAAAGACCTTTCAGATAAACTGCCTGAACTCTAATATTTAATTCAGAATTATGAGATTTAAGATAAGTGCCGTTAGGAAATGATATCCTTTTCTCCATGACTTCATTCAGTTTTTTAGCTTGCTTAATTTCCTTGAAAAAATCATTTATTAAATTTATAATATTTTTATGATACCCATTTGGAAAAAAATAATAAATATCACTTATGGTTACATCAAGATATATCTCTTTTTGAGGTTCTTCTTCATGCAATATGTTGTTAAAACGAATTAATTTAGGTATTACAGCAGATATAATTACATCAATTTCTTCGATCCGATTTTCTAGATCTGGCTTTAACGGTTCTCTCAGTTCTACCAAGCCAATGCCATTGTACCCAGCAAATTTTATGGCATCATGAGTAAATCCCACTTTGGAAACGATAACTCCTTTGTGCAAATTACAATCTTGACAAATAGCCCAAACCTTCATTACTATATCCTTGTTTATTTTTTCTGGGAGTATTTACATTCTATATATGTTTTATACTCATGTATTCCTTCAGTGTGCGAGGTCAGTACGTCGATTTGATGCTTAATTCCAGACTTACCCGTACATTTACAAGAGTTACCATAACATTCAATCTTAACTCCATTACTAGCGCCCAATACTTGGTATATATTCTTTACCGTTTCCTCGTAAGTTTTCCAATTCATAACTATCTGCATCTTGGATATGAAAAAGACTCTATCAATTATAAGCCCTCAATTAGCCGCGCAGTGGCATCCTACAAAGAACGGTGAACTCACTCCAGAGCAGGTTTCGGCAGGCTCACACAAGAAAGTTTGGTGGAAATGTTCCGAAGGCTCTGATCATGAATGGAGTACATCGCCCAGTAAAAGAACCAAGTCAAGCCAAGGATGCCCTTTTTGTGCCGGACAGAAAGCTTCAGTGACTAATTCCCTAGCCAGTCTTTACCCAGAACTTGCTCAGGAGTGGCATCCGATTAAGAATGAAAATCTTACTCCAGAGCAAGTGGTAGCGGGTTCAGGAAAAAAAGTTTGGTGGCAATGTTCCAATTATCCTGGGCATGAGTGGCAGGCTTCTCCTGCTAATAGAATTAGAGGGAAAGGATGCCCTTTTTGTGCGGGACAGAAAGCTTCAGTTACTAATTCCTTAGCAAGCCTTTACCCAGAACTTGCTCAGGAATGGCATCCGATTAAGAATGAAAATCTTACTCCAGAGCAAGTGGTAGCGGGTTCAGGAAAAAAAGTTTGGTGGCAATGTACCAATTATCCTGAACATGAGTGGGATGCAGTAATTAAAAGTAGAGTAAAGGGTAACGGATGCCCTTTTTGTGCAAATCAGAAGCCATCAAATAGCAACTCTCTAGCAAGTCGTTACCCTCAAATTACTCTCCAGTGGCATCCCACAAAAAACGGTAATTTAACTCCTGAGCAAGTAGTTTCTGGTTCCCATAAGCAAATATGGTGGAAATGCCCCAAAGGCCCTGACCATGAATGGAAAGCATCTCCTGACAACAAAACTAAAGGACAAGGATGCCCTTTTTGTGCTGGGCAGAAGGCTTCAGTTACTAACTCCCTGGCAAGTCTTTACCCAGAACTTGCTCAGGAATGGCATCCAACAAAGAATAGCGAGTTGACTCCCGATCAAGTAGTGGCAGGTTCTAACAGGAGAGTCTGGTGGATATGCGCCAAAGGTTGTGACCATGAATGGGAAGCGGTAATTGCGAGTAGAGTTAGAGGAAATAAATGTCCCTATTGCGCTCATCAGAAGCTCTCAGTTACTAACTCCTTAGCAACTCTCTACCCTGAAGTTTCTAAACAGTGGCATCCGACTAAGAATATAAACCTAACTCCAAACCAAGTTATATCAGGATCAAACAAAAAAGCATGGTGGAGATGTCCCAATAACCCTAACCATGAATGGGAAGCAGTAATTGCAAGTCGAGTTAACGGAGCAGGTTGTCCTATTTGTAACTTAGGTTGGACAGTAGCAGCTATTCGCCAGTTCGTTGCATCATTGATAAACCATCTTAAAACTTTTACTCCATCTGAACTATACCTCCTCTTCCAACAAAGTGGACTGCTACAAAGTACGGGCAAAGGAAAAGGGTTCATAAAAGCTCTCGCTACCGGACGATTCCCAAAAGAAGACATAGAAAAATTTGTCAATGGTGAACCATCAATTGTCGATCAATTCCTGCAAGATAAAGACCTAACTCTCGAAGCAATAGAAACTAACAACAATAACAACAACCCAGAAACACAAAATCCAACCTCAGAAGACCAAATCGACGAAAAAATTGCTCCAGCCGACGAACAAGACGACCTAAACCTTCCCATCGTCCAAACAAAAGAAGTCCTATCATCCTTAGATCATCACATCGTATCCTCAGCCGATACAGAAGCGGTCGAATTTATCATCGCATCCGCAAAAGCCAAGATTTGGAAACACACCTTTCACGATGAAATAACAGCGATAATCCAAGCAGAAGCATACGCAGGCGACAACTATGCCGAACGAGTCAAAAGCGAATTTCTAGACGAATATCACCGCGCCAAAAATCTCCAAATTCCCACAGGTTATGCCTTCCAAATCAACGGCAAACTCGCAGAACCAAACCTGATGCAACGACTCATTGCCGTTCGAGTCCGCGATCAAAAGCGCGTCGGCAATTGGTCGGGAACAGGTGCAGGTAAAACCCTCTCGGCAGCCCTCGCCAGTCGGGTAATTAACGCCCATCTCACAATTATTTGCTGCCCAAATAGCGTCGTCGAAGGTTGGAAAAACGCCATCCTCACTATTTTCCCAGATAGCCAAATCGCCACTAAAACCTTTACACCCAATTGGAAAGGGGTCAACCGCTACCTCATTCTCAACTACGAAATGTTTCAGCAACCCAACTCCCCTGACTGGGTGCGTTGCTTGATCAACACCGAACAAATCGACTTTATCGTAATTGACGAAATCCACTACACCAAACAGCGTCAAGTTGAGGATATGTCCCGACGCAAACAACTGATAAGCGCCCTCATCACCTGCGCTAACGAACGCAACCCCAACTTGCACGTTATCGGTATGTCCGCCACGCCAGTTATCAACAACCTACAAGAAGGCAAAAGTTTAGTGGAAATGGTGACGGGAGTCGCCCATAACGAACTCGACATCCGCCCAACTATTCCCAACTGTATGAAACTGCACCAGCGACTCGTTACCCTTGGGATTCGCTGGATGCCAGAATATAACCTGGAATACGAACAAATCGAAATTCCTGTAGACTGTGGCGATTTCATCAATGAAATTCGCGCCCTCGGTAAAAACGGCACCCCACTGGAACTGGAGAAAGTTTTTACCCATGCCCGTTTACCCGTAATTCGCCAGCAAATCCAACCAAAAACCCTAATTTACACCCATTACATCCAAGGAATTGACCGTTTACTCAGAAACGCGCTAGAAGAAGATGGCTGGGAAGTCGGCTTCTACACAGGCGAAGATAAATCCGGTCTAGAAGGCTTCTTGAACGGCAAAATTGATGTCCTCATCGGTTCTAGCGCCATTGGCACAGGCGTAGATGGCTTGCAGCACGTCTGCAACCAGCTAATCGTCAACGTCCTCCCCTGGACTCATGCCGAATTTGAACAACTCAAAGGTCGCATCTACCGCCAAGGACAAACCAGCAATAAGGTAAAAATGGTCATCCCACTGACCTACGCAATGGTAAACAATCAGCGGTGGTCGTGGTGCGAGTCTAAAATGCAACGCCTCCGGTTCAAGAAATCCATCGCCGATGCTGCCGTTGATGGCGTAGTGCCAGAAGGACAGCTACGCACCCCCGCCCAAGCGTATCAAGATGTCATCGCTTGGCTAGAACGCCTCGAATCTGGCGAACTCCAAATCATCACCCGCCCAAAAATCATTATCCCAATTCCAGACAGCAACCCCGCCGACGTGCAGCGCCGACAGCAAAGTTACGGCGACTTCTCCACGATGAACCGCCTCTGGAATCAAAGCCACAGCGCCACCACTCACCAACGCCTCCAGGCCAATCCAGAAGAGTGGTCGCAATATCACACTTTATATCAAAAGTCAAGAAAAGACTGGACAGTCATCCCCTACGAAGAGATGATTCGCTGGTGTCAACAACGAAGCGGCTACACCATTGGTGATTTTGGTTGCGGTGAAGCGAAACTTGCCGAAGCCGTCTCGGATCGACATAGAGTTTACAGCTTTGACCATCTCGCCATCAATCACAACGTTACCGCCTGCGACATGGCACACCTTCCCCTCGACGATGAAACGCTGGATGTCGCTATCTTCTCGCTTTCTCTCATGGGGTCAAACTTCACAGACTACCTGCGCGAGGCGTATCGCACGCTAAAACTCGATGGTCAATTGCATATAATTGAAGCGACTTCTAGGTTTAGCGATATCAATCAATTCCGTACAAACTTAGAAGCTTTAGGGTTCGCGGTTATTACCGTTCAAGATATGTGGAAATTTACCCACATCCGTGCTATGAAAACCGAACGCCAACCCCAAGAAGAAGCAGAACTGAAGTTTTAGGAAAAATGCGATCGCTTTCCATCCTATCCCTGATTCCCTATCCTCATTGCCTCTCATGGCAAATCTTCCACCCAGCACAAATGAACTGCCAAAGAATCACTTTGAAGTGCATTAAAAAAACGCTCATCAGCCGTAACCATCTGGCATCCCTGAGTAACAGCAAGGCTTTCTGCCGCCGTACCCCTACAACCAATTTTAGTAATTTATATCCAAATTGAAACGATATAAGGCTGTTATTCAGAGTATTTGGTGAGCTTGCCTTACCTAGAATACTCAGTAGCATGATATTATAAAAGGTAGATAAATTAGCCAGCTAAAACTCTCAGTTTATAAATGACTACAGTAAAAATTATAGACGCTAGTAACCAACTCTCCGAGCTTGTAAATCGTGCTGCCGAGCAGCGCGAACTCATTATGGTATCGGTTGCGTAGGGGCGTTCGCGCAGCTAGCCCTTGGCATTAGCATTGGGATACAAATCCTTTAATTTATTGCAGCAATTATCGCCCGAATGCTTCGCCCCTGGTAATCCTATTTATTGATCGGCTATCTCAATCGTAGAAATTTATTATTTGGTTGAGAGGCAACGTTTGGCAGAACAAGTACTGACAATATGAATTTAACTTAAAATTTATGTGAAAAGTTAGCGATCGCATAGCCATAACCTTGACATTCTAAAGCTAGCTGAACAAAATTGGCTCAAAAGATGAAAAAATAACCAATAGCGGCTTTTCGCTGCTTGAAGAGACAAGAACGTGTTATTAAATGTGAAAAATATGATAAAAAATCAGCAAGCAGCGGTAGTAATTTTAGGGGCTGGTATTCAAGGCTGTTGTATTGCGCTAGAACTGGCACAACAAGGGGTTGAGGTGACTCTGCTGGATCGGGATGAAACCCCGATGAATCGAGCCAGTCTACGCAACGAAGGCAAGATTCACTTAGGTTTGATCTACGCTAACGATCGCACGAACGCAACTGGATCGCTGATGCTGAAAGGGGCATTGCACTTTCACCCACTCTTAAAGCGGTGGTTAGGTGCAGCCATCGAGCAATTGCGCTATTCAACTCCCTTTTACTACCTGGTGGCAAAAGATTCGATCATGACCCCGGCTGAGCTAGCCACCCACTATGACTCGGTGGAATCTTGCTACAAAAAATTGCTCCAGGAGAATCCAGACCTAAACTACCTGGGTCAAACACCCGATTGTTTGTATCAACCGCTGACGCAGGATCGAATGGCGGCTCATTTTCAGCCAGACCAATTTTTAGCAGGCTTTGAAACCGCAGAGTTAGCCATTGATACGGATCGGCTCGCTCGCGTAATTCGAGATGCGATCGCGCATCACCCCAACATCCAATTTCTGCCTAATCGTAGAGTCAAAACGGTAGAGCGCACCAACGGTTTACTGCGAATTGAAGGCACCAGCGGTGAAGAAACCTGGCGAATCGACGCCTCACAAGTCGTCAACGCAACTTGGGAAAATCGGCTGGCAATTGACCGAACCATTGGATTGGAGTCTGCCCCAGGTTGGCTGCATCGACTCAAATATCGAGTCATTGTGCGAGTGCCGGAAACACTACGCCTAGCCCCTTCCGCCACAATGATTATCGGTCGCTATGGAGATGTGGTGATTCGGAAAGATGGTACTGCCTACTTGTCCTGGTATCCTTTGGCACTACAGGGTTGGACTGAGGACTTGTCGCCACCGGAATCGTGGAATGCTCCTTGTCGTGGCGAAACAGATCCGGTGAAAGCGCAGCAGTTAGCCCGGGGCGTCATAGCGGAGATCGATCGATGGTTCCCTGGCATTGGTGATGGTGAGGTTTTGTTAGTCGATGCTGGGGCGATCTTTGCCTACGGACACACAGATGTGGACGATGCTGCGAGTGGATTGCACGATCGCACTCGGATTGGAGTCACCTCTGTGGAAGGTTACCACAGTGTCGATTCGGGCAAGTTAACCACGGCACCCCTTTTTGCTGTATCTGCGGCAGAACGAATCATGCAAGGCTTTTAAGCCTGACTTAAACAACCGCAAAGAAACCGGGTTTCTGTGGAAAAATCTTCGACTTGGACTATGAAGAAACCGGGTTTCTGTGGAAAAATCTTCGACTTGGAACTAGAGATCTATGAAGAAACCGGGTTTCTGTGGAAAAATCTTCGAC
>ERZ1066124.564-NODE-564-length-21384-cov-21.764171_pt1 | contig 21384 bp, 22 predicted proteins | sample MGYA00382771_ERZ1066124 | MGnify/ENA primary metagenome ERZ1066124 (study PRJEB33369, sample SAMEA5778354) | biofilm metagenome | biome: Industrial cooling water; feature: Water cooling tower basin; material: Biofilm | place: United Arab Emirates | collected... | reverse complement strand
TTATCCCTAGATTTGTTTGCCGCGAAATTGCGGTTGGTTGTGGAGGGGAAAGCACCTCATGTCTACCAAGACCCTACTACTTTTTTTGCGAATACTTTTGCTACTGACGGTTTGAAAACCCTGATTGCAGAAGTTTTTGGGCGCCTAGTTGGCACGAAAGCAGGTTCACCTATAATTCGTCTGGAAACCAGTTTTGGCGGTGGTAAGACACATGATGAAATTGCTTTATGGCATATTGCCAAACATGGGCGCTCTGTACCAGGGTTAGAACGGTTCGTTGATTTAAATTCGGTTCCTGACCGTCCGATACAAGTTGCAGCTATTGCTTGTCAAGATTTAGACCCGGTTAACGGTGTTTATCATGCTGATACGGGTATTACTACTTATACGCTTTGGGGAGAAATTGCTTATCAAATTGGTGGTATTGCTGGGTACAGCTTGTTGAAAGGTTCTGATGAACAGCGTGTTAGTCCTGGTACTGTAGTTCTAGAAAGAATTATTCAAAATGAACCGACTGTTATTATCCTTGATGAAATCGCTCGACATTTACGCGCGGCTAAAGCTACGGTAATTGGAAACAGTAACTTAGCACAGCAGGTTGTAGGTTTTCTATTCTCCTTAATGGATTTAGCCGCTGCTTGTAACAATTTGGTGTTCGTTTATACATTAGCATCTTCCTCAGACAGCTTTGGCGAAGAGACTACCGATATTCGTGAGGCAATTTTAGCATCCGCGCGCCAAGAGCGAGTTCTTAAGCCCAGTACGGATGTTGAAATTTATAATATAGTTAAACAGCGATTATTCAGTAGTATTGATGCAAGTGCTGCAGAAAATGCAGCGAAAGAGTATTTACAAGTATACAAAGCCAGTAGAATTAACTTACCTGATGGTTGTAAAGACGCGCGCTATGCAGACAACATTGCAGCGAGTTACCCGTTTCATCCAGAACTATTTAACTTGCTGACGAAAAAAATAGCCTCAATTCAAAATTTCCAACGTACTAGAGGCGCCTTACGATTATTTGCTAGAGTTATTCGTAATTTATGGTGTGATACCAAAACTTGGATACCGTTAATTCATCCTCACCATATTCCCCTTGGTGTCGAGGAAGAAGTTACCAGTGATTTAACGTCACGCTTGGAACGTCCGCTAATGCGAATACCTATTGTTGCGGATATTTACAACCCTGATGGTAGAGAAGCACATGCACAACTTCAAGATGGGGAATGGACTGCTGCGGGTAAACCACCATTTTCTACCTGGGTCGCACGTACTATATTTTTGCATTCTATCAACCAAGGAATAGTAGCGGGTATTCGACGCGCGGAGTTAAATTTATCGTTACTGACACCAGGTTTGGAAATTGGTTTTGTTGATATAGCGTTAGAAAGGTTATCCACCGTTGCCTGGTATTTAGAGAATGATGCCATAACTTCGATTGCCCGCTTTAAAGAAGAACCATCTATTAATAAAATAATTTCTGAAGAAAAAGCCCAAATAGGTATTACTGAAGCAAAAGAAGATTTACGTAACCGTCGTGATACGGTATTTGCTGAGAAATATTTTAAAACAGTTTCGGCGCCGGAGTCAGCGGCAGATGTTGATGATACCGCTGATAGTATTGCTTTGTGTTTAATAGATTTTCAGGAAGCGACTATTTCCACAACTACAGATGTAGCCCCTGATATAGTTGAGCGTATATTTAATAACACAGGAGAATCTGGTAAATTTCGCACCTACCGCAACCGCTTATTATTTTTAATCGCCAATAAAAACGAATTAGACAGGGCGATTGATAACGCTAGGGAATATCGAGCGATTCTAAATATACTAAATTCTCCCAACCGCTTGCAAGATTTATCAGAAAATCAACAGCAGCAACTCAAACAGAAAAAGGGAGAATTAGATTTAAGCGTGCGAATTTCGTTAACAAATGCTTACCGTCACCTATTTTACCCTGCTAATGACCCAGTAAAAGCAGCCAAAGGATTGATGCACTATACGCTTCCTCCGCAAGATGCTAGCGAGATGAAAGGTAAAAACAACCAACAGGAAGTAATATTAAAAGCACTAAAAGACTGTCAAAAAATCCGTTCCGAAGAGGCGCCGCAATATGCACCTGCCTATATATTACAGAAAGTATGGCTATCAGGGTTAGACCATTGGTCAACAAAAGCACTCAAGGAAGCATTTGCAAAAGACTTGAGCTTAAATATACTGCTTGATGCAGATATATCAAAACTGCGAGATACCATCCGGCAAGGTTTACAAGGTGGACACTGGGATATGAAACTTGGTGAGAGGGTATATATTAAAACTGATGGCGCCAACTTTAGCTTACCCGACACGATTGAATTTTCCGACAGAATGGTGCTTTATCGTCGTGGTATTTTACAACCACCAAAACCACGGGAAATAGAATTAGCTGCTCAAATAATGTCAAGCACCGAAAAAGCAAAACCTGTGCGTGTTAGGTGGAAGGCAACAGGCGCCTTAGCGGTTAAACTGTATCAAGATGAAAATTTAGTCCCTGGAGAATTTCGCCCGTCGGATGAACATGAAACTATTATAGGCGCCACTACTACCTTCAAAATTGTAGCCGACTATGGTAATGGAGAAACAGCCCAACAGGAAACTCAAGCAAAGCTAGTAACTTATGGTACAAATACAAACCGTACACCAAGTAGCAGCGAAGACCAGGGTGGCTTATGGGATAATGGCTCCATATTCACCAAACCCGAAGAATTTAACTTAGAGGGAACATTAAACACAGTCTTCAACCAACTAAGCGACTTAATCCAAGATAATAAAGTCCAAGGAATACAATCTGTAGATATTTCAGTTTCCCAAGTGATGGACTACCGTAAACTCATGACAGCATTACCGTTATTCGTCAAACTTCCCTTACAAATTGACCAAACAGCCACAATTAGTGCAGGCGAGCAGTTTGTAAGATTAGAATATCAAGGCGCCATTAGAGGGTTTCAAGGTTTCCAGGGTGTTATTAACAGCTTATTAAACAGCCCAGATGCCAAAGCGGACGTGTCCATGAAACTGGAATTTAAATTTTTATCACCAGTGCAACCAGATGGCACAGAAATCGCTAATATCAAAAATGCGCTTAATCGTAACCCAGTTGAAAGACTGAGCTTAAGTGCGAAAGTGACATATTAGGGCTTATATAAAGCTAAAAACCAACATGCAAGAGTTCCAACTGCGCGTAGTTCCAACAGATAACAATAACTTTGCTCTGGAACTATACCAGTGTGCTTACAAAAAAGCTGGAGAAAAAAAGCGTCCAAGTGCCAAACGCATTGGGCGCCTAAAAGGCAATGCGCTTGTACAAGCAAGACAAGCAATCTATGATTGTTTAAAAGCGAACAATTATGATCCAAAGACTCTTAGTAATGGGCGTCAAACCCCCTATATATTAGATGAGGAATCAGGGACTAATTTGGCGTTGTTATTTCAGACTTTGCAACCACTCTCTAAGCCTGAACGTATTGCTAATATTACTAAGGGAATTTTAGCAATGGGGAATGAAGAGTCACATTACTGGTTTGCGAAGATTAGTAACGGTAAACGTAGTCAAGCTTTGAAGGCTATTCGTGTATTGCTGGGTGACTAATGGCAACGGATACAACGGATGTAACGGATAGTAAGTAGGTTGGGTGGAGGCTCTGCGTTTACGTAGTACGCCGTAGGCGCAACCCAACAACCTGTTGAAAGTAAAGATTTTTACCTTATTTGGCGCAGAGGGCACAGAGAGCAGAGATTAAGAGATTTTACGTTGGCGCCTCTTTTGGACAAAATTAATGATATAAAGCAGTAGGTATGACAAAGGAAACTAAACGTACTTTAATAATTTTATAGGGAGTAGTCTACACTTTTACAAAACACAACCAAACTAAAAAATTGGTAGCTTTCACGCACAATTAAATAATCACTCATCAAAATTATTTTCTAAATTTACATTTGAAATATTCATTACGACTTGGTTTTCTGAAGGATGTTTGAAGTGAGGTTGGTTAATTGAAGGACATAAATAATCAAAGGAGCTATCAGTATGTTCTAATCGTAAATTACGAGGCGCATTTAATGCAATAACGGCATCTCCTATTTTTTCACAACGTTTACAGTCACATGCTTTTTCATCCATTGCTAAAATTTCCTTCAAATTAGAGGCAATATTTAAAAACCCTCTTGTATTTGTATTTCTAGGTAATTGTGACGCTACGTTAAGTAATTGCTCTACCTCGTCGCGATAGTGTACTAAAATAAATTGGTCAATTTGACATTGGCTTCGACAGGTTTTTGTATCCCGAAACTCTAGAAGAAACTTTTTAAAACCTGGTTCTGGATTGTCATAATCAACATCTAACTGTACAAGGGCACGCGCGCACGAAGTTAAATCATTTGTATTCTTAAATTTTGTTTTAATAACTAAATTAAAACGCTTGATATAAATTGCTAAAAGTGATATAGCTTTCTCTTTATCTTTCGGGTTAGAGAAATTTAATTGACGGTCATTAAAAAGCTGCGGAATAACTTGTAAAATAGCTTTTAGTTCACTTCCCTTAAACTTATTACTCCATAATGCAAAAGCATCTCCTATAGTATTAATACCACCCATCTTCAAAACAAAATAAAAAGATATTATATTTACAAGATAACTACGTTTAATTTCCATTTGAACGTAGTTAGATATATAAAGCTCTTTTTTATTCAGTTGAATATCTAAGTACTGTTGATATACTTGTGTAGAAAGTAATAGTGACCGCATTACTGAGGTATCTAAAAAGTATCCCCGAATCGGTGCCTCTGACATATTTTGTTATACCTGTTCCGAATCTTCATAATTATCGTCTTCAAGTATAGTACCAAAAGGTAATGTATTAAAGCCTAAATTTTCTAGGGATATAATTGCATTTTCTACATCTGAATTATTGATTGTATTTTGATTAACTAGTCCTAAAAATAGCTTGTAAGCACCTTCATACTGCTTACTAGTATAATTAATCCAACGATTTTGATGAGCAAGTGCATCATGTAATGCCATTACAACTTCTGTGTAGGGGTTATACATATACACATCATGTAGAGAACGCATTTTTCGTAATAAGCTATCAGCAAAAACAGCCGCTACAGGTTCTTCTGCACACTTTGAAAGCTGTTCCAAATCTGGTAACATCGCCTTGGTTATTTCGGCGGCGCTTGCTTTTAAAGTTGTTTGCTCAATGCTCATATACTTTTTTTTAGATAAACTGTGAGATATATAAAATTATGCTAGCAGACAAGAGACACTTCTGTTGTAAGTCGCTCGGCACCAAGGGTCATAGTGGGCATTTATACAACGAAAAACCTCATAGCTTTCACACTTCATCACCAAATATATAACAACGTATGACATAATTGTATACTGCATGGCGCTTCTACTCAGTTGCCGCTAAAACCCGCGCGCGAAACTGCCTAAGACCTTCAATTTCATCCCTCAAGACACTGGTCTTTTTTACCTCTTGCTCCAACCGTTCAAGTCTTTGCTCAATCTCCGATAAATCTGAAGGCGCCTGTGCAACATATTTTTGCAATAGTTCAATCAGTACATCAGTATACCTTTTGTTTTCAGCTTGTGCTTTAGCAATAAAAGCTTCTTTAAGACTGCTGTCTAACCTAAAAATAATTCTTTCGTCTTTCACAATTTCACTCCAATTCTAATTTCTACTATAAATAGTATGTCATACATAATTGCTATTTGGCATACAAAGTTATATAATATTATCGTTAACAGGTGATACAAATATGCAACTTAATGGTAAAAGCAGTTACAGGTACAGGTTTCCCTGAATTTAACTTGCCTATAATTGTTAGAATACAGACCACACATTACAAATAAGCGGTATGAATATTATACTGACGCAAGAGCAAGAGCAATTCATCCAAGCTAAACTGGAAACAGGTAAATATCGCACTGCCCAAGAAATACTGGAGTTTGCTTTTAGGTTGCTTGATGAATATGAGCAAGCAGACTCTGATTGGATAAATTCTGTACGTGAAAAAATAGATGCTGCAATTGCAGTAAGTGAGCAGACACCACCTATCGATGGAAAAACTTTCGTAAATCAAATCCTTGAACAGTTTCAACAAGCGCGTGAAAGACAAGAATGACCAGTATATATTTAATTAACGTTCTTGCGACCCAAGACCTTAAAGAAATCGCGAATTATTATACAGCGACGAGTATTGAAGCTGGAGAAAAATTTTTCCGCCAATTTGACCGTCGCTGTGAACAATTAGTTAACTTTCCTAACATGGGTAGAAGCTATGCAGAAATTAGACCTGATCTACGTGGCCTACCTTTAGATGGATATATTGTTTTTTACAGAGTTTTGGATAATGGAATTGAAATTCTTCGAGTGATTAATGCTCGCAGAGATTTACCATCTATTTTTCAAGACGAAGAATCATGATTTAAGTTATATAGAAAAAAGCTTGTTAAGCAATTAAGAAGTTTTGTTAATGCTTCAGTGTCCAATTGCTTGTCTACGAGAATAAATTTCTTCTAAAAGTAAATCTCGTAGCTCATTTGCAATATCATCTGGTGGATTTCCTGCAAGCGCGCGTCCAATTAACCTTTCTGCTTCTCGCAATTCTGAGCATTCTACAGCAAGCACTGCGGCACTGCGATGAAGAACCGACCGAGTTGGTTCAAGGTCGAACAAGTTTGCCACCAGGTTTGCGGCAGCTCGCTCTTGAGCAAAGGCAGCTCTAGTTAACTCAACCGCAGCAGTAGCATCACCTTTTTGGCGAGCTAAAAAAGCTTGGTCAACAAGTTCCATTGCTTCTCGATGAAGAATTTCTACGTCTTGCATTTTTCAAGTATGCGGGTGCGTGGTGTACCAAATTCCTAAAATAAGCATTGATTTTATCTTTATTATTTCTATATAAAGAAAATATAACATAAGTAATATTTGCTATATCTCACCTCCATGTCAAACCCCACCCCCAAACGTCCCGAACTGTTCATCGAAAAAAGAATGCCCGTGCAACTGCTGAACGAGCAGGTATATTACGAGCATGGGGGAAACCCATTTAAAGGCTTGCATCGCTGGTACTCACGCAAACCATTATCATTTAGCCGCGCCTCGGTGTTAGCATCATTATTACCAGCTTCGGTGACGATGGAAGAGTTTGAGCATTTATTGGGGTTGGAACCAGGAAAGGAAGTAAAACTTTACAAAACGCCACCAAGTTCGACAAGAATTAAAAAAGTACAAGATTATTGCGAGAAAGTTTGGGGAAAACGGGCGCCAACAGTACTGGATGCCTTCGCAGGAGGCGGTTCAATACCATTTGAGGCTGCAAGGTATGGTTTAAACGTACTGGCGTCAGATTTAAATCCTGTTGCAGTAGTAACGATGAAAGCTGCAATGGAATATCCATTAAAATTTGGACCCGACTTGCAGCAAGATATTGATAAATGGGTAAAGTGGGTAGGTGATGAAGCAGAGAAAAGGTTAGCTGAGTTTTTCCCTTCTTTACCTGGGGAAACTGTGCAATATTATTTGTGGGCACATACAGTTGTTTGTCCACATTGTGAGTCTGTTGTACCTCTTAGCCCAAACTGGTGGTTGAGTCGTGTCAGCAATTACGCAGGTCAAGGGCAAACTAGAAAAATTACAAATCCTTGGTATGCGGTTAAACCAGTACCTAATCCTAAAAATAAACGCGTTGATTTTGAATTGATTAAGGGATGGAAAGGAAAAGGCACAACAATTAAAACAGATAATGGTGACTACGATCCAAATCCTTTAGCAACTGTATCTAGAGGTGTTGGTAAATGCCCTAATTGTAGTAATGTGATAGAAAATGATTATATCTGCCTACAAAGCAAAGGTAACAATCTAGGACATCAGGTTTATGCAATTGCTTCTCAACAGGGAAATAGTGAATTAGAGTTTATTCAACCAAGAGAAGATGATATTAATGCTATTGAAAAAGCTAGAAAAAAAGTAGAAGAAAAATTGAGTGAATGGGAAAGTCTTGGTATTATCTCTCATGAACCTACTCCCATTAATCCCCAATACTCTATGATTCGTAATTATGGAATAATAGAGTGGTCGCAATGTTTTAATAATCGACAATTTTTAGCGTTGATAACATACATACAAATAATCAATGAAGTTAAAAAAATAATACAATCAGAATATTCTCTCGATAAAGCGGAATCAATCATAACTTATTTAGTATTTATTTTAGACAGATTTATTGATAAGAACTGTCGGCTAACCAACTATGATAGTCCTTATAGAAAAATAGCAAGAGCTACTGCTACACATGCTTTGAACCTAATGTGGAATTATCCAGAATTAAACGGTTCAAAGTATGGATGGCACTTTTGTGCTAGTTCTATAGCGAATAATTACACAAAACTCTGCTCACTTCTTGGTACAAAATCCACAAATCTTAGTATTCCGAGTATTGAGCAATACGACGCTAAATATATTCAGATAAATTTAGCCTCTGCTGATAGTCTTTTTCATATACCTGACCAATCTATTTATTCAATAGTTACCGATCCACCTTATTATTCAACAATTCCATACGGAGATTTATCAGACTTTTTCTACGTTTGGCTGAAACGCACTCTCGGTGATATTTTCCCAGAATTATTTTACCTCGAACTAACCGACAAAGACCGCGAAGCTGTTGCTAACCCTTCTCGCTTCCGTAACATGGGAGTATCCCCCGAAGAACTTGCTAACCAAGACTACGAAGCAAAAATGGCAATGGCTTTTGCCGAGTATCACCGTGTGTTACGTGATGACGGGGTGATGACAGTACAATTTAATCATAAAGACTCCGGCGCCTGGGATGTTCTTGCAAAATCTCTCATCGATGCTGGTTTTGAGATTACCGCATCTTGGGCAGTTAGTACCGAAAACCCGCAAAACTTACACCAAGCTCAAAAAAATGCAGTTTCTAGCACTGTACTTTTAGTATGTCGCAAACGGGCGCCTGATGCTGAACAAGCTTGGTGGGACGATGTACGTCGCGATGTTAGAAATATCGTATTTGAAAAGGCGCCTGATATTGAAAAGTCTTTAACTGCCGATTCTCGTCCTGCTGCTGATAGAGTAGCAGACCCCAGGCGCCGTATTAAACCCCCTGGTATTGATTTGTGTCTAACTGCTTTTGGTAGTGCATTGAGCGTATTTACTAAATATAGTAGTGTTCTTGATAGTGCAGGTAATCAAGTTGAACCAAAAGCTGCATTTGAAGAAGTGCGTCAAGCTATAGTCGAATACCGACTGCAAAATTTATTAGAAGGTAAAGATTTTAATGGTATCGACCCTTTAACTCAATGGTACATCCTCGCATGGGATACCTTTGAAGCGCGTGAGTTTCCTTTTGACGAAGCGAGGCAACTTGCTTTGGCAGTAGGTGGGTTTGATGTTTCCGACTTGGTAAAGAAACATAAATTAATTGACTCAGCTAGTGGTTACTGTAAATTACTTACCCCCGAACAACGTCTGAAAAAGCGCGCGTTCTCTGTAATTGATAATGAATTTTCTGCAAGATTTCTAGTAGATGGACTTCATGCAATTATTGCCCTTTATTTAGAAGAAGGCAATATTGAACCCGTGCGTAGGTTCATGAAAAATACTGGGTTAGTAAGTAACGACTTATTTATGCGGACATTTGAGGTGGCGTTAAAAATTATACCGCGAATTGGTGATGAGAAAAAGCGCATACCTGAAGAAAAAGCTTTGTTAGATTTATGGTTAGCAATGGATGAAATTAAAGCCAAAGTTAGCTATAAGCAAACCGAATTACCATTAAATTATGGACAGATGAGTTTAGATTTATTTGGGAATGAAGAACCCCTCCCCTAACCCCTCCCCGAAGCGTGGAGGGAAACAAAATACTCGCCCTCTCCACTTCTCTTGAGGTGGTTGGGGGAGAAGTTCCAATCAATATTCAATACTCAATAGTTTCCATTTCCGCTTTTTAATACAATTGCTATAATTGAGTAGTTAACAATTCAAATGAATATTTGGCTTAGGAGATAAATTTTTATGAAGATTAAAGGAATTAAGCGTAGCCAATCTATAGAGATTTTAGGAGATATTAGTAATGTTCCAGATGGAACAGAAGTTATAGTAGAATTTGAAATATCTCCAAATCAACTCAATATAGCAAAGCATGATTTAACAGATGAAGAAAGATTAACAAAACTAAATCGACTATTTGGTGCATGGAAAGACCAACCTGACCTAAAAGAAATATTTGAAGAGATTGATGAGCAACGTCATGCTTATCGCGGCAGAGTAATAAACTTGATTGATAATCAGGATAACAGCTAATGTATCTACTAGATACTAATATTTGTATTGCGTTGCTTAACGAGAACCGTAAAGTGGTAGCTCGATTTAATCGTGTTTTTAGTCAGTGCTACATTTCTACGATAGTACTGTCAGAACTTTATAAGGGAGTTTATGGCTCTAGACAGCTTGAGAAAAATTTGGATAGTCTACAGCAGTTCATAGAGCTAATATCTATTGAACCATTTGATTTGAATGCTGCTGTAGAATTCGGCAAAATTCAAAGTGAACTTAAACAAATAGGTAAACCAACAGGAGAAATTGACGCTTTAATTGCTGCTGTTGCTCGTTCTCGCGACGATGTTATTGTTACCAATAATATTAAAGATTTTGAAAATATCCCTAATCTTAAATTAGAAAACTGGTTGGAACCTTGAAAATACTGCGTACACATCCCTGGAAAATTAGCTACACTAGCAACACACACAACACTATAGCCGATTTTTATATTCCCGCATTAGAATGTGCTGTCCAATACGACCGCAAAGCTGGATTTTTTAACAGCGCTATCCTTAGTAGAGTTGCGCGCGGTTTAGGCGCCATGCTTCAAGGAGGAGGTAAAATGCGGTTAATCATGGGATGCCAATTTAGTTCTAATGATTTACAAGCTATTCAACAAGGTTACGCTTTACGGAATGCTTTATTAACTCGTCTCGACACTGAATTAAAACCTCCAGAAAACTTTGCTCAACTAAAACATTTTGAAATTCTTAGCTGGCTAATTCAAAATAATTATCTTGATATTAAAATTGCTATTCCTTTAAAAGATAACGGACTACCTGAAGAAAGTACACAACAACTAGACCCACAACATATTTTTCACGAAAAGGTGGGAATTTTTACAGATACTAATGGAGACCAGTTAGCTTTTAATGGTTCTAATAACGAATCTATCGGTGGTTGGGAGCTTAATGTCGAATCTTTTCATGTATATTGTTCCTGGGAAGGTGGAAGGGAGCTTGATAGAGTTCAAGAAGAAATTTCTCGATTTGAACAACTTTGGTATGATTTGGCGCCGAATGTGCGTGTGTTTGATGTTCCGGAAGCGGTACAGAAAAAGCTTTTAAGGTATGCACCAACTTCTAAACCTAAATGGAATCCCCAAGTAGAATTTGATACTCGACCAATTGAAAAAAATGATAATATTAACAGGCAGGATTCCTATTCCACAAGAGTTGAGGATGCCTGTGGAACAAGAGTTGAAGAGGAGAAGACTTTATTTAAGCAACTAGCAAGCATTCATGAACACCCAGGTTGTTTAGATTTTTGTCTCAAATCAATACCAATTAAACCTTGGATACACCAAATTAAAATTCTGCGTCGCGTTGCCGAAAAATTTCCTCATAGTTTTTTAATTGCAGATGAAGTTGGTTTAGGTAAAACTATTGAAACTGGGCTAATTCTACGTTACCTAATTTTATCTAAAAAAGTTCAGCGTGTACTTATTCTGGCACCTGCAAGTGTTCAACCTCAATGGCAAGAAGAACTACGAGAAAAATTTAACCTACATTTTTGGAGTTACACGCAGAACGAATTTAAACACCCACTAAATTTGACTCCTGTCTTTGAAAATACAGTGGGGGAGAAGTCAAACCCCTGGAACACCCAAAACTTAATCCTCGCTTCTTCTCATTTAGTACGACGAACCGAGAGAATGCATCAACTCTTGGAAGCAGAACCTTGGGATTTAGTAGTATTAGACGAAGCACACCACGCGCGTCGTAAAAGTCCTCAAGAAAGAAAGGAAACACCCAACCGTTTACTAGAGTTAATGCAGCAATTAAGGGAAAAAACAAAGTCCCTGCTGCTACTGTCTGCAACTCCCATGCAAATTGATGCTATTGAGGTATTTGATTTATTATATATTCTCGGTTTGCAAGGACATTGGAGTTACGGCGATAATTTTTGTAATTATTTTACTTCATTACAAGCACGCTTAAAGCCAGAAACCCTTGATTTTTGGCAAGTTATGTCTAACGATTATTTTAAACGTGGGGGAACACCTTGTTCTCGGTTAAAGCAGTATTTGCAACAAAAAGACCGTATTCTCGCTTATAAACTCCAAGATACCTGGGAAAAAGGTCGAAAAATCAGTAACCACAAGCAATTAATCGCTGATGATAATTTTATTAATTCCTCGCGCTCTTATCTAACTACAAATACTCCTCTCAAAGATTTGATGTTTCGTCACACGCGCGATACTTTGCGTCAATACTACCGTCGAGGGTTATTAGAACGCGACATTCCCACGCGCGTTGTTCAAGATAACGCTATTACCCTAGAATCGCAACGAGAAGTCCCACTTTATTTAGCTGTTAGCGACTATGTACGACATTTTTACCGACTAGCACAATTCGACCAACGCTCTTGCTTAGGTTTCTTGATGACTTTGTACCGTAAACGTTTAACAAGTTCATTCTACGCTATTAAATCATCGCTGCAACGGCGCCTAGATTTTTTGCTCACCCAACAAGGAAGCGTTTTGAGTAACGATGATTTAGCAGATTTAGATGATGCAGACGATGCAGTAATAACGGGAATGGAATCATTCTTTGAACCTGTAGACCCTCAAGAAGTACAATATCTTGAAGATGTGTTACAACAGTTTGACAATACAGGAGAAGATACTAAACTTTCTTCATTTATTAAAATCCTACGCCAAGAATTAACTGAGCGTGAAAGTGTTATTGTGTTTACTCAGTACACAGATACAATGGACTATTTGCGCTCATCCTTACGCGCGCTATATGGTAGTCAAGTTGCATGTTACTCAGGTCGTGGTGGCGAACTTTACACTGAGGGAGAATGGCGTTTAGTCCTCAAAGAAGAAATTAAAAAGCGCTTTCGTCAAGATGAAATCAAAATACTTCTATGTACCGAATCAGCATCCGAAGGTTTAAACTTACAAAACTGTGGTGTATTAATTAACTATGATATGCCGTGGAACCCGATGCGCGTTGAACAACGTATTGGACGTATCGACCGTATTGGGCAAAGATACTCCACAGTCAGAATTCACAATTTTTACTACGACGGCACAGTTGAAGCCAAGGTTTACCGAAAATTACGTGACCGAATCAACGCTTTTGCTACAGTCGTCGGTAATCTCCAACCGATTTTAGCCCAAGTACCTACCTTTATCGAACGCGCGGCAATGAGCGCAGACCCAGAAGAAGAAGATGTTTTAATGTCTGATTTTGAGTCGGTAATAGAGGCGCCGCCAGGGCGTTTATCTATAGAAGAAATGACTACAATGGATTTGGAAGCAGATATTGCAGAAATTCAAAAACCAATTGCCCTATCACCTTTTCAACCAGAAAGCATAGAACAATTGTTCACTACCTCGGTTATTTTCAATAATCAAAGTATTCTCTTCACTCGTATTCAAGATAAAGATAAAGTTTGGCAACTTTTATATAAAGGAAATATCTACAACGTAACTTTTTACCCAAACGTTTTTGACGAAATGCCCTCCTTAAGATTAATGAGTTTTGGAGACCCCTTGTTTGAAGAACTGTTGCAAAAAGTAGGATGATTAATGATAGTGTGTCGATATAGTTCTTTTCCTTATAAAAAGCATTATTCAAACTGTGATGGAGTTGATTCGCTCTTGTTCTTTGAGCCAGCTAACTACGCTAGACTTGCTAACGTTTACAGGTCTATCCTCACCTTCAATAAATATTTGAAATGACCCTGTTTCTAGCTCGTAGTAGTCTAAAACCAAGCTTGATTCTCTTGCTTTGTTTAAGGCTTTGACTTGCAGCGGTAGCAATTCCTCAATTCTGGATTTTTCTGGTTCGCTTAGTTGCTCCCAAGCTTTATCTTTAACTGTCTGGTGACGATATAACGCGCTTCTGACTTGGTAGTAACTTGTAGCTGATTCTAACTTTTCAATTAGTGCTAATGTTTCTTGTTCCTCAACACTAGGCACTGCAGTTACACTCGACGCAAGGGAATTATCTTCATCAAGATTTTCGTTGTTTGAAAATTCTTCAACTTCAGAATTAATGATTTGTTCAACTTCTAAGCTTGAGTTTTCTTGTACCGATTTTTCACTCCAAGGCGCCAATATCTCTAAACTAGGCGATGTTTCTGACTCTGGAACAACTATCAATTCATCAGCTTCGTTTTGAGACTGTTCAGCGGTTTGCATTATTTTGCTATAATAGTCTGCAACCGCTTCTCTAAGTATAGTTTGTGGAATCATTCCATGTTCGTCTATTAGTTCCTGCGTTAGTACACCTGTTTGCTGATCTTCTTCCCACACTGGAGGAAATTGGCAATACCTTGCTCCAGAAGGTGCCTTCCTCCAGATATTTGGTTTTTCGTCCTGTTTGGGTTTAAGCTGTTCTTCTTTTTGTGCTTTTATCAATGCTTTTCTTTCTTCAATCAATAAGAGTACGATTTCACAGGTTAATCCACCTGGAGGATAGTTTGTAATCAAATCTATAACTGGTCTGTATTCCTTAGAACACAACTTTAGCAGGATTGTCACTGGTATTGGCGCCAGTTGTTGTGGGCAATTTACGAAATCTTGAAAGTATTGTCCAATTTTAAGCGCGCGTTTCTCTTCAAAGCTGCCCTTATTCCAACCGCAAATCTCTAACTGAATTTGATAATCGCGTTTACTGTAGTTTGTTTTGTATTCGTATAATAAGAATGCCGTATGGAGATACTCGATAGTGCTGGTTTCTATATGCGCGGTAGGATTTGGGTCTAATTGATGTTGTTGTGCGTAAGTGGCGGATGCAAAAGTAGTAGCCATGTTAAAATACCTCTGGTTTTACTTATTTTCTTGTTCTTGATAGACCCTTTTCTCGGTCTATAAAGACTCTTTCTCTATCGGGCGCCTGTTTGAATAGTGCTATGACTCAAGCTGCTTTTTTGTTCCAGTTGTGCCCTTGTTGAGGCTGGGACTTTGAAATAGCAGTAGTTAAAAACTTGTACAAATGGTGCCGTTGACATGATATAGACACCTGTTATTACTTAGACGTGCTAACAACGTATCTATTAATACTTATTACGAAGATTTTGTACTGCAGAGAAATTGATTTGTAACCCGTCTTTTGTCTATTGTATGGGCTACGTTTATGCAGCAACGGTCATGTTTTTAGTATTAAACGCTTGCCTAGCCTTTATTGCTTCAGAGGCATAGTACAAGAAGTATTCGTATTCCTGTGGCATTTTATGAAATCGGATGTCACATCCCCAATTCATTACAGTTCTATATCCAAATCCTGATACTTGGGATAATATACGAGCGCACTCAGGGAAAAAACTATTATTGGACAAGCGTAGCTTTATTTCTTCAGTTGTTAACTTATTTAGTTCGAGAGCATAATCTAAAAACTCTTTTGGAGTCAGTCTTGAAGGGTTGTACTTATCCTTAATAATTAGGCTTGCATATTTTTGATTAATACCTGCAGTTTCAACATACGCAAGTACTAGTTGGTAATTTTCGGGCATTGACTCAAAATTTAATGTCTTGCCCCAGTGGTTGCGAACTGTTGTTGGGTTTACGCATAGTACACGAGAAAGAACCTTGATAGCTTGAGTACGATAACAACTTATTGTCTCTGCTTCAAGGTACTCGATTTCGCTGCAATCTCTACCGATTAGTAGATGTCGCAGGAAATTTCTTGGTCTTACGCCTTCTAACGGTAAGTAGTTGATTGGAGTCTTCATTTGCCACCCTCAAGTAATTATGCTTGTTTAATAATACATTTGTTTTATTTAATTGGGGTCATCATGTTTATCTGCCTGTATGCTCAAAAGTGTCGATTTAATATTTAAGTACTAAATGTCTAAGACTTTACAGTTTTCAAAATTATTTTAGGTTGTACGCCTTGCCTTGTCAATACCTGGCGTACATATTCCCAACATGGCGAAAATCTTTGTTTAGCAAGCATTGAAGCTATTTTAGTATTTAAGTACTGATAAAAAACTTAATAATTATTTGATGTCTGGCGTGATGGCTGCTGTTGTTACTTGATAAAGTATAAAAATGGGAAAAAAAGGATATAAGTCTCAAAAAGGAGTTGGAGATATATGGAACGAGCCGAAGTCAGAGCGGTTAAGCATACGTATTACTCCAACAGGAAAAGAACTCGCTCTTGAACGCTCTCAAAGCGAGGACATTTCTTTATCTGAGGTACTAGAAAGATATGGTAGGAATCAAATTGATGTAAAACTACTAACGTCGGAGCAGTTACAAGGTTTTTTAGAACAAATCATCCTTGTTGATGGTTTTATTATTCTCGATGAAATTTATAAGTTACTTCCTCTATTTAGTTCCAGCGAGCTTCATCAGCTTATTAACAAAATTAATGATACACTTCATAATCGTTTGATAGAAGATTCCCAGATGGAAATTACGATAGCATTATTAATTCAAAAAGAAATAGAAAAAAGATTTTATACAGTAGAAAATTTAGCGAATGCTGCTCATATATCTGTAGAAAATATACTATCCATTTTAGAAGGAAATAGTCCTGAAGATGATGATATATATGCTTTACCTTCTGTATTGACTAAAGAGGATGGTACTATTTATGACGCTACTGAACTTTTGGAGTTAAGAGAAAAACAATTTGGTAATGGTAGTTCAAATGGGAAGGTGATGCATCAGTGAAATTTGATAATATTCTTAATAATGCTTACTCTGTAGTTAAACAGCATGAAGCTTGTATATTTAGAAAAGAGCTACCTATTGCAGAGGATACTCAGATATTTTTTGATAATAAAATCGTCAAAATACTAACTCGTACCCAAAAGTCTGCTACTTTCCTACGTAAATTTTTTGCTAATGTTTACGATTTCACAAATAAATGGCAGTTTGATCAGATTAATATTTTTTGGGAAGATTCTTCTCGCCATTATCAAATTCCCATAAATTCAAATCTGAGATTTAAAGGGTTATCTACTATGCAAGTTAATAATGCAATGCCCTTGATAATAGTTCCTGGCGTACAAATTGGTGAGATGAAGCTGTCGTTACCAATTTTAAGAGTTTTGTTTGAGTTTTGCGAGTATCCAGAACGTAAGTACGGGTTAGTGCGTTGTACTGACGAACGGCAAGTAGCTTTGTCTGAATCGAGTGCTGCTCTTATTAAAGGTTGTGATTTACAGGAGGGTGTACAGCGAAAACGTAAAGACTACTGGTATCTGCCTGATTTGGAAGCTTTTGAAAAAGAAGCTCAATTAGCATTAGAGCCTAATAACCAACATTCTATTTTAGAGTTTTCTTTTCGTGGAGTATCTAAAGATGGTTTAGATTGGCGTAAATTCACTAATCGTTATCGGTCAATTCGTGACGATTACGGCATTCCCTATTATGTCTCACAAAATATAGGAGTTGAGCAAATAGCGGCGCCACAAGTTGTGGTTCGACAATGATTTTTCCGATTGTAAATCAAATTTAATTAAATGTATATGATAGATATAGCCTTGGGTACACTACCATCAGTTGAAAATGCTTGGTTAAATACTTTTGATTCTAATAAGCCTGAAGTGCTTGAGAATGCTTATAAAATTATTTCGAGCATTCTTTATTGTACATTATCTACTTGTTCTCAAGAAGGATTACCTTGGGCATCCCCTGTATTTTTTGTATATGACAATAATTTAAATATTTACTGGTCTTCCGCAGTAGTATCTCAGCACTCACAAAATATTTATAGTAACTGCGGTAGGGTAGCAATTGCTATTTATGACTCTTCAGTATCTGAGGGCACATGTGGTGGTGTATATTTCTCTGGAACTGCATGTGAGCTACATCCAGACAGCTTTGAGCGAATTTTTGAGTTAATGCAGCAGCGCGCGGGCAAGCAATTTAATAGAACCTTAAAAGATTATCAAGGAGATTCACCTCGCCGTATTTATCAATTTCAGCCAAATCAAGTATGGATTACAGGTAATCGAGTATTTATAGGCAATCAGTTAGTTGATACTAAAATTAAGCTAAATTTGTTGGATTTAAAAGCCTTGATTTAAACCCACATTCCGCACTTCAATATGTAGTACGCCACTATTCAAGAATTGTTCCTAATTCTGAGCGATAATCAAGTATTAATACTGTTAAAAGGTTTCAGTTAAATGAGTTTTATTTTTAAAGATAATAAATCCGAAAAGCAACTTGCTTACAGTTGGAACATTTTAGTTAATCCTAAAAATTATTTTGTGCCTCGGACGGTAGAAGATTATAGAAAAATTGATTTTTTTCGGTCTCATCAAATAGAAATAAACTCGCAGAAATGGTTCTTTACTGATAAATCAATTTTGGAGCTTAAGAATTTTGTTAACTGTATTTATTCTAATGACGACGATATTCAAAATACTGTAATTTATAATACTGTCTACCAATCTACCCTTAGAGAAATAGAAATAGAAATCATTTGCAAGCTAGTATCTAAGCCTCTAAGAGATTTTCAAAAAGTTTCAGAAGCTATCTTTATTCGTATATCTGAAGAAAGAAAAAGATTTGAGTTTTTCTTTATTTTAGAAGGCTTAGATTTAAAAGATATTAAAGAAATAGATTTTGTCGATGTCAAAATAATACAATTTGACGAGGGATTTAGAAACTATATTTATTCTCACAGAGAACAATTTGATAACAATGAAAATTTAGATGCCTATACTAGAAGATTTATTGATAAAAATTTTTTAAAGCAAGTAGTTATTAAATGCTCTATTTTTGGAGATTTTAAAAAAGCTCAGGAATTGGCGCGGTTTAGAGCTAGAGAAGTGATAAATTATTTTAGATATTTAATATGTGTTCTATGTCATCAGAGAATATATGAAAAATTAATTAAAATTGATATTTTATCTCAAGCTTATATTCAAAGAGAAGATTTATTGGCAAGAGAGACCAATAATGACTCAATAATTATTTATTGTGTCAGGTGCAGGCAGAAAAAATTTAGAAAAATTTACTATTGATGAAGAAAAGTTAAGAGAGCTAAAAGAGAAAGCATTCTTTGATGATATTGTAGGAATTTTAAATAGCAGCGAACGTACTGAATTAGAGGACTGTATTGTAACTGCAATATACTGGACTGGAGAAGCTCAAAATGAATTTGATTGGGATATTGCGTTTTTAAAGTATTGGACTGCCCTCGAAAGTATTTTTTCCTATAAAAAGGAAGAAATTACTCAATCTTTGGCTAAGGGAGTTTCGGTTTTACTTGCATTTGGTGCTTATCGGTTTATAGAAATAAATGATATTAAGCAGGTATATAAGAAAATCTCTAATCTTTATAAATTGCGCTCGAAAATTATTCATAGAGGGTTAAGAAAAACAATTAGTGAATTAGATTTAGTAGAAATTTGTAAATATACCTCTTGGGTAATTTTAAGTTTATTAGATTTACGAACTAATGGATACACGAAACTCTTAGAAATTGATAGTCAAGCTACAAGACTGTATGATATTTTGAACAGAGAAGAAAATAAAAATAATATAGCGATTGCATCTGAAATCCAGCAAATCCTAGAAGAAGTAAGTAAGCTGAATTCAATAGATACAATTGTGGGAAAAATGGAAATAGCTACAAAGGCTGTTCAGCGCATTGAAAGTAACACCGTATTGATGCAGAAAATTCTCAGTGCTTTGAAGGCAGGACAAACTCAAGCTTTAGCGCGATTTCTTAATCATCCGGTGAAGAGCTTCGTAATTGTCGCTCTAGAAGAGTGGCAAAAAAATAGATAAATCGACCCCATAGTACAAACAGTAGTCCATGAAAAATAAGTTGAGCCTGAACCATAACAAGGGATGTGGTAATATCATCAAGCAGCCTTTCTATTGTAATCTTCTCCCGGTTGCACAACTCATCAAGCTCCTCCTTAATAAAAGTCTCTAATCTCACTTGACTTATTTTATTGCTTTATTAAATAAATGTAATAAATTATCACAGTTTTTACCCCAACGCTGTTATTCTGATAGCAGTTTGAGGAAATCGCTTACTTTGATAGTAAGGTAACTTGATTCCTTCGAGGCAGCAACCACCCGATCGCAGTTGGGCAAGACACAGAACTGAGTATTTCGCTGACTCCAATTATTGCACCAGGTTCTAGTAATTCCAAGGTTATGTTTTGCTTCTGCATCTGGGGGATATCCCAATAACCTGGCTTTACCTGCATCAAAAATGTTAATTTTTGCCCGTAGTAATTTTTTGATCAAAATTGTTTATCCCATTCGACAACGCAATAGTTCACACAACGAAATATTTATGTAGCAAAGCTTATAAAAAACCTTTTGGTTTACTGAGATTATTTTCGGAATCCCATTGTGCGAACCAGTAATATTACTATGAGATTACATGGAAAAAGTAACCAATGGAACCTTTACTTACTGGTACAGTTGCTCTGTTGCTGTTTTGCGGAAACAAATTGATTGATTGGGGAATTGGCAAAGCTTATGATGTGGCTTTTGATAAACTCATGGAAAAATCGCCAGATACAGCCGAACAATTGACATTACCTCCAGGAGAACGGGAAAATATTGGCGAAGCGGTATTAGTGCAGATGGTGGAAAATACCGCTTTGCAGGAACCGGAGTTAAAACAAGCTTTGGAAGCACTGGGTGAAGAGGTACAAGCAATGGCTAGTAAAAAGACAGAATTGGAAACGGCTTTTAATAAATTAGCGCAGACGGTAAAAGCCCAAAGTCCTGCGATTGTGAATGAAAATTGGCAAGGAATAAATATTAAAGGTGGAACAAATACCGTTCAAAATAATACCCTTAGTTTTGGTAAATAAAGTTCTTTTGGGGTGTAATTGACTTACGTCCCATTGTACTCTATTTTGCGGATAAGTGAGTAAATTGTTATATTTTATTTATCAAAATATATTAAAAAATGACTAATGAAAATTTCCAAGGGATAAACATAAAAGGTGGAAATAACGAAATCAAAGATAATACCTTTATCTTTCATCCCACCCAGAAATCTGGGCTCTTGCGTACCTAACGTGCTAAATTAATATTATAATGCCAAGAAAGTAAAGC
>ERZ1066124.562-NODE-562-length-21492-cov-21.349163_pt1 | contig 21492 bp, 10 predicted proteins | sample MGYA00382771_ERZ1066124 | MGnify/ENA primary metagenome ERZ1066124 (study PRJEB33369, sample SAMEA5778354) | biofilm metagenome | biome: Industrial cooling water; feature: Water cooling tower basin; material: Biofilm | place: United Arab Emirates | collected... | reverse complement strand
TTTATTTACTATCAGAATAGTGTGTTGTGTTTGCATAAAAACTTGCGATATCTTTAAGTATTTACAAGCTTTAAAAAAGTGCCAATATTAGTTAGCTGCAAATAGCCTCTCTTATATTATTGCTTGTACTACTACTAAAACGAGTAGGGTATTATTACTAAAATTACAGTAAATAATATGAGCGTAACAACGTAAATTTACGGGAATATAAATGGGTATATAGCAATCCCATATGAGTTGTAAAAAATGTATCCACGTAGAGACGCGATTAATCGCGTCTCTACAGCGTCTGGATTTTACAAATGATTTAGGACTGCTATATATAAATTGAGATGTTATTCGCAAACACACGTATAGACGTTATACCAATTTTGTGTGAAGCTGCATAGAAGCGATGCTTATGTAGCAATGCTTTAACACAATTGATTATGTGCAGCTTCGTATTAAAATGGTATTACATGTAACGTCTATACATATCATGTGTTATGAAATATTTAGATTTGATTGACATTAAAATTTTATAGTTCTATAGTAAATATTGTTCCTTTAGGTTGGTTATCTTGTATAAAAATTTGACCTTGATGAGCATTAATGGCAAGTTTACAAAATGCTAAACCTAAACCTGTTTGAGAAATTCCTTTAACAACTTGACCAATTTCAAATTTATCAAATATACGCTGTTTTAAGTTATCACTGACACCTTTTCCTTGGTCAATGACTTTTATTCTAGCTTGAATATTCTCAGGATAATCAACACAAAGCTTTACTAAGCTGTTTGCAGGAGAAAATTTAATTGCGTTTGATACTAAATTGTCAAGTACTCTACGTATAACTTGTTTATCTATGTATACTTTTTTCGTTAAAGGTGCAACGTCATTAATTATTTGAATTTTTCTAGATTCAGCTAAAAAGTTAAAATCTTCTAACACAGATTCAATAATTTCTCCAAGCATTACCTCTTCAGGTTCAATAACCATTTTATCAGACTCTAACTTTGCCATTATTAATAAACTATCTGTTAACAATTGCAGTTGTTTAGCTGAATTTTCCATTAATTGTAAATGCTTTTCTTTTCGAGATTCATTCTTGCCAAAACGTAGAACTTCACAACCTAAAAGAATTGATACAAGATGATTAGAAAAATCATGAAAAATCATATTCCCCATATCTTCTCGCAATTGCAAGCTATTTTGCAGCGCATCATACTGATGTTTAATTCTTAACATGGAATTAACTCTAGCTCTAAGTTCAATACCACTGACAGGTTTGCTAATAAAATCATCTGCTCCTGCTTCTAAACACTGAGCTAAATCTTCTTTTGTATTGAGTGCTGTCACCATCACAATTGGTATATAACCCAGTTGCCGATTTGCTCGAATTCGACGGCAAACCTCAATTCCATTAACTTCTGGCATCATGACATCAAGCAGAACTGCATCAACTTTATTTTTTTCTATAAAATCAAGCGCAATATCACAATTTTGAGCAAAATGTAAAGTATAACCTTCTTTAAAAAGTAAAATTTCAATAACATCAAAATTTTGTTCCTCGTCATCAACAACCAAAATTACGGTATTACTTTTCATAGCTTTTGATTCCTACTTAATAACTTTTGGATTACCGAATTTAGATATTTCAGGCTAACTGGTTTCAGAAGAAACTCATCGGCGCCAGCTTTAATACATTTGTTTTTACCCTCAGACAATGCAGTTAAAGCAATTATTGGGGTTTGTGAAAGATCAGGTACTTCACGCATACGTCCAATTGCAGCCAAACCATCAAGTTTTGGCATTTGCACATCTATAACAATGAGCCGAGGATTCTGCGCTATAGCAAATTCAACAGCTTCTAATCCATTACGTGCAATAGTCAATTCATAACCACATACTGTTAAAAATTCGCAAATTAACTCAGCATTAGTAATATTATCATCTGCTACTAAAATTAAGGGTTTATTTATACTATTATAATGACTATTCTCTTCTGTTAATATAAATGATTTTATAGATTTGTAAGTAGATTGATGTGTAATATCAGAATAATTTAACTGTGGAACACTAATCAATGGTAGTGTACAAGTAAAGCAACTTCCCTTACCAACTTCACTAGAAACTGTAACATTACCGCCATGCATATCTATAATTTTTTTAACTAGAACCAATCCTAACCCAGTACCTGAATAGCTGCGGGACAATGAAGCATCAATCTGTACAAATGGTTGAAACAATTTATTAAAATTTTTAGCATCAATTCCAATACCAGTATCAAAAACTCGAAAGTAAATTTTCTTTGTTTCTTTATCAACATTGACGACAAGTTCAACAGTTCCGCCATTTGCCGTAAATTTAATACCATTACTCAATAGGTTTATTAAAGCCTGACGTATACGAAGTGCATCAATCCATACTTTATCTATAGTAGGAGCAATTGTAAACGTTAGTGTTATATTTTTTTTACATGCAAGTTGTTTAACAAAAGGACAAATAGAATTACACAGAGTATTGATATCTACTAAACTTTTATCTAGTTTCAAATCACCAGACTCAATTTTTGTCAAATCGAGAATATCGTTAATTAAATCTAAAAGGTTTTGTCCGCAATTTTGAATATTTGATATTGCTTTTTTTTGTTTTTCAACTAATGGTGCATAAACTTCATCAATTAAACCTTCTGATAAACCTAAAATGGCATTTAAAGGTGTGCGTAACTCGTGACCCATATTCGCCAAAAATTCATCTTTCATACGAGTCGCACAAGCTAGCTCCGAATTTATTTTGCCTAGTTTACTCAAAGCTGTTTCTAAACGTCTACGGTTACTTATGTCTCGTACAGCAATTATAGCAAATTTTTTATAGTTATAATTAACTACTGTTCCCCTAACTTCACCATCGAAAGCGCTACCATCTTTATGTAAACCAGTAGCTTCAATGAAATATTCACAGCCAAGTTCCAGTGTCTTAAAAAAATTTTCGAGAACATAATGTGAGTTTTGATGTATGTACTTACTTATAGAAGCTCTTAATAATTCTTCATATGTGAAACCGTGCATTTTGCAAGCAGAAGGATTTGCTTCAACTAAAAGTCCTGCCTCTAAATCATATATAAATACGCCATCGCTGACAGTTTCAATAATTCTTCGCATCATGCCAATGCTACTTTCTTGTTCGAGAAGAGTATTTTTTAAAGCTGGAATAATATTTGCCTTAGTTATTATCCCCTCTACATCACCATTTTCAGATAGTACAATTAAACTGTCAGACTGGTTATCAAACTTATCTAATATATAGTCAATACTTTTAATTTGTGAGCGCATGAGCGTTACTAAAGGTTGAGTTAACGCATCTGCAACTCTAACAAATTCTATCTTTTTCCCTGCTGCTATCTGCCTGACTATATCTCCACTTGTTAGTACTCCTATGGGAATCGAATTTTCTACGACTACAGCATTTAAAATGTGGCTTTGTTCTGTCTTACCTTGACATATTAGGGTAATTGCTTCTGCAACAGATACATTAGGGGCTACTAAAGGGCAAACTTCAATGACCTCATCCAAAACTGACGACAGGTAATTAAATGATTTTGCCGACAAAAATTGAGAGCGCATTACAGTAAGGATAATTTTATGTAATTTGGTAATTATTGTAATCGCAATTTTATAGGATTTTCTGCCCCGCCAAACATATTTTTGTAACATTTGTCTTGATTATGCAAAAATTGCATTGATTACTTTCAAGTTTGTAATAATGTAAATTAAATGTAACAATTTTGAATAAATATTTACTTTATTCAATTAATTTGATTGTTTTGTACACTTTGTTTAATATTTAAAATATACAAATTAATAATTTATTTTTTAATGAAAATATTTTAACTCATTGGTCACAAGTTAAGCCTGCATGGCAGGTGTCAAGGTGATTTTAGAAGATGACCTAAATAAAATTGATCAGAGCCTCGCTGCTTTTATGGAAACGGTGCGACAATTAACGCGCGCATTCGGTTTTCGTTGCTTTTTAACAATACCTAAATCTTTATTTTCTGGCGCCGTAAAATACTTTACTGGGTCAGTAGCCTTACCTTTTATTATTATAGAGATGTCGGTTTTGCCAATAACACTATTATCTATTTTCTTCCTGCCCAAACTTGCTACGGCGCCCTATTAACAAGTAAGCTTTCAGAAGGCGCCGTCAATGTAAAGTAAAAAGTAGTTCCGACTTCTGGCTCTGATTCTGCCCAAATATTACCATTGTGACGCTCAATGATTTTCTTACAAATCGCCAGACCAATACCAGTACCAGAAAATTCATTACGTGTATGCAAGCGACGGAAAATCTCAAAAATGCACTCGATGTATTGCGGTTTAATGCCAATTCCGTTGTCTTGTATCCAAAAAAGGTATTTATGAGTACACAAAGAACTTTCTATTTGTTTAACTCCAATATGAATCTGAGGTTGTTGCCGATAAAACTTAATGGCATTTGCAATTATATTTTGGAATACTTGTACTAGCTGAGTTTTGTCTGCAAATACTCTTGGTAAAGCATCGTGGGTAATATTCGCTTGACTTTCGGTAATACTTACCTGTAAATTAATCATGGCTTGGTTAAGAACTTGGTTAGAGTCAATGACAGTAAATTCTTCGTCACGAATACTAACGCGAGAGTAGTTTAACAAGTCATGTACTAATTGATGCATTCTTTTACCAGCATCAATAATAATTTTTATATATCTTTGCGCCGATTCATCTAGATGTTCTTGATATTTTGCTTCTAGAATTTGGGTAAAACCGATTATTGCTCGTAATGGTTCCTGTAAATCATGGGAAGTGATATAAGCGAATTGTTCTAAATCTTGATTAGAACGTAATAATTCTTGATTTAATTTTTGTAACTCTGCTTCGCTAATTTGTAAAGCTGCTGTACGCTGTTGAACTCTTGTTTCGAGTTCTTGGTTGAGTTGAAAAATCGCTGCTTCCGCTTGTTTTCGTTCTGTAATGTCAGTAATTGAACCTACTGCTCTAATTGGAATTCCTGCTTCGTTCCACAAAGCTTGTCCGCGTGCTAAAAGCCATTTATAAGAACCATCTTTACAGCGCATACGATACTCACTACTATAATATGGAGTCAGACGAGTAAGATGAGCTTCAAATGCTGTTTTTAATATTTCTTGATCTGTTAGATAGATTAAATTCAACCATTCACTGAAAGTTGTAATTTCATTATCTTCATATCCTAGCATCTCGCGACAGCGTGGAGATAAAAAGTGGCGCCCGCTAATTAAGTCATGGTCCCAAATTCCATCTTTGTTACCTTTGATTGCCAATTGCCAGCGCTGTTCTTGTTGTTGTAGTTCTAATTCTGCTTGCTGACGCTGCAAAGCATTAGTAAATATTTCGCCAACAATCTTCAATAATCTCACGCTATTCTCTGACCATGCTTTTTCTTGATCAAACGTTGCAAACCCTAATACCCCAAAACAGCTACCTTGATAGTTTAAAGGTATAGAAATAAGCGATTTAATATTATTTTCATGCCAGAACTCACGGTCAATTGCCGCTTCTTCTGGTAATTCTAACAAACTTGTAAAGTATACAACTTCACCCTGCATTGCCCGCGCGTTTGCCCAAGAAAAAGAATTATACGGAAAATTTTGAATATTTTCAATGTGAGGTGTAAGTCCTGGTGCCACCCACTCATAAATCATGTTAATAACAGTTTTATCATCTGAAAATTTTATAATGAAACTAGTATCAACCTTACTAAACTCACTAATTTCTTGTAAAGCTAAATTAATACTATTTTGAACTTCCGAATAGGACAAATTAATAAAACGTGTAGAAATTTGGGCAACTAGTTGGTCAAACTCAATCTGATACTGCAAAGCAAATTCTAACTGCTTACGTTGTGTAGTATCTTGAAAAAAAATAAATAAGCCATCTTGTGTAGGATAAATTCGATTTTCAAACCAGCAATTCCAGGGAGGGTAATATTCCTCTATTTGCATCATCCGCTGTTCTGTCATAGCTTGGTAATAAGTATGGTAAAACTTTTGTCCTACACCTTCAGGAAATTCTGTCCAAATATGCTTGCCAATTAACTCTTCTGGTGTGCGGTTAAAAATTTTACTAGCTCTTTGGTTAACATAAGTATAATTCCAGTTATTATCTAAAGCTACAAAAGCATCTGTTGTACTTTCTAAAAAACTTGCCAATTGTGATTTTGCTGCTTTTTTTTCTAAACTAATAGCTTCTTGAGATAGCACCGTGTTCACAAAAATTTGCTTTCGTAGTAATAAGTATACACTCACAAGTAAGACTAAACCAAAGCCATATCCCAAGCCTACTAATAGATTAGTTCTACTAATACTCCTGCTTGTTTGTTGCATTCGCAATTTCAGTAAGCTTTTTTCTTCATCTTCTATCTCTTGAAATATAGTCTCAATCGGTTCATGCAACAGACTATTTTCTTCTGTAATGGCAGTTTGAGATGATAAATCTTTAGGATTTTGCCTGAATAGCTTGATTGACTTATCAAAAAAAATAAATCTTTTGTCAATCAAAGGCTTAAGATTGTCTAGTCTACGTTGTTGCTTAAAATTATCTTTTGTTAAATTATATAACTTATTTAAAGATTTGTAAACTTTATCTTGATCTTGTTGATAAGTTTTAATGTAAGATGACTTACCTACTAAAACAAAGCCCCTGCGTTTGCTTTCAGCACTGAGGAGTCCAACATTTATATCCTTGATGGTTGCCATTACATTGTAGCTATGAATGACCCATTGTTTATCTTGGTTTGACTGTCTTACACTCAAGTAAGAAGTAATTACCACACCAGACAGTAACGCTAATGCACAACTAAAGGCGCCTGTGATTACTTTACTTGAGACTTGCTTCATACAAATTATTTTACTTGAATTTTAGAACTTACGCTGCATAAACCCTGTTTATAACATTTTATGCGTAAGTCCTATTATCGAATTAATCTTTGCAGACGATTTATTTCACTCGACCCCGGAAACGAATAAACCCATAAGAATTGTTTGGTGTACCAGGAGCAGTTGCATTTGGTATATTTCCTAACTTCACAACCACAACACCATTGGTATTGGAGCCATCGCACTTAATACCTGGGTAATTAGTTGTAGGGTCAATGCCTGGAAATAAATATTCTGCGGTGTCACCATCACGAACGCTGGTTAATGATTCGATTACACCATTATGTTGCCAAATAATGCCTCGATCTCCACTGGCAAGACTACTTGTGTTCTTGGTAGGGAAACTATTGAATGCAGTTGGCATAAAAGCAGTATTTTCGGGAACGAGATCGCATATCAACACATTATTGGCTGTTGTGTCACCTGTAGATAGGTAATATATAGTGTACTCGATTTCATCACCGGGACGCACGTTACCACCATTGATGCCACCAATTAAATCGGGTTCACCGTTATTATCTGCATCTACCCATTTGTTTGTATCAGCTTTTCCTACTGGTGCGGGATTATCTAAAATATTGTCATCGTAAGAGTTCGTTGCTTCATCAATGTAACCAGCTAAATTATCTCCATTTTTAGTGATGGTGTTGTTATTTACTCTGGTAATGCGTTTAACAAGTAATACATTTGGATTACCTGCGGCTGGTAGACGATAGCCAAAATCAGCGTTATTAAAATCTTCTGTAGTGCTAGATAAGTCAGCAGCTTTGACTGTTGGAGTTGTGTCTGTTGCACCTGTGGGAACACCACTTTCAACCTTGACAATAAAGTCGTTATGTCCGCTACCAGTTAAACGGTCATGAGGTAACAGTCCAGTGAAATCATAATTCCCATTTGCATCAGTAACTTGAGTTGCTAATTTTGGCTCACCAGTATCAATTACGCCATTTTTATTGATATCACGATAAATTGCCACCGTTACACCAGCAATACCAACCTCACCGACATCTTGAACACCATCACCATTTGTATCGTTCCAAACTCGATCACCCACGCTTGCATTACCAACAACACACTCGGCGCCATCAAAAGCTTGAACTGTAGTTGTAACTGGGCTACCAATCACATTACCATTACCATCAAATTTAACAACACTGGTACTCCGTAAACCCCACAGTGTGCCATCACCACTTTTAGCTAACTGAGCATTTTCTGTGGTGTTAGTCACGAATGAATATGTATTGCTATTAAGGTCAAATTTCCAAAAACGTCTTTGGACAGGAGAAGTGATGCGGTTGGTACTCAATGCCAAAATTGTACCCGTATCGCTAATGATAAAATCACCCCAGTCATCCATTGTGTTCGTGGTAAAAGTGCCACCAGACTTGGCTTTTATCCCTAATGGTGTAACGCTCACAGCAATTTTACCATCTGCCGATAAGTTGACACGGAAGATTTCAAAGTCTTGGTCAAAGTTAGTAGGTGCTGCACCTAAATTTCTATTACCATCTACCCCAACATACAGCGCACCACCATAAAATGCTGCACCGCCACTTGATAGAGTAACAAATTTGCCTGTATAACCTGCTGTGGTTAACAAGCTCTGGAAGTTCGCTGCAACGGTTATATGTTGGTCATTAATTGCGTCCCAAGCATAAATTTTGTTTGCATCACCGTAGTAAACCATTTTATTTACGTGGTCTGTTGCTGCGGTATTAATTGCAGTAACTCCAAAACTTGATGGTGCTGAAGTAAATTTTGTTGCTGCACCTGTAGGAGCGTGAATTGCATAGAAATCTGGTGTTCCTGCTGCTTGGGTTACTGCATACACTTCGTTATAGATACTTTTACAATAGCTTGGCACCACTGGAGATGGAATTGTATTTTTGTCAAAACCAAAGTTTTGCCCAGTAATATTCGCGCCAACTGTCACCGCTAAATCGTTTGGTGTACCCAGAGTTAAATCTGAGGAAATATCTGTATCGGCAGTATCAACTTGGACTTTATAACTGCCAGAAATAACATTTGTAAAAGTATAATTACCATTAGCATCAGTAGCAGTAGTTTTGATAACGTTGTTATTGCTATCGAGTAGTTTTACAGTAATATTTGCTGGTAATTTCGGTTCGGTTGCATCTAAATCATCTCCACCATCAGAGTCTTCAAAGAGAGTACCAGATATGTTATAAGTTGGAGATTTATAACCAAAATCAGCGCTATTAAAATCTTCTGTAGCGCTAGATAAATCAGCATTTTTTTGAGTGGGAGTAGTTGCTGTATAGTTTGCAGGAACACCACTTTCAACCTTGACAATAAAGTCGTTATGTCCGCTACCAGTTAAACGGTCATGAGGTAACAGTCCAGTGAAATCATAATTCCCATTTGCATCAGTAACTTGAGTTGCTAATTTTGGCTCACCAGTATCAATTACGCCATTTTTATTGATATCACGATAAATTGCCACCGTTACACCAGCAATACCAACCTCACCGACATCTTGAACACCATCACCATTTGTATCGTTCCAAACTCGATCACCCACGCTTGCATTACCAACAACACACTCGGCGCCATCAAAAGCTTGAACTGTAGTTGTAACTGGGCTACCAATCACATTACCATTACCATCAAATTTAACAACACTGGTACTCCGTAAACCCCACAGTGTGCCATCACCACTTTTAGCTAACTGAGCATTTTCTGTGGTGTTAGTCACGAATGAATATGTATTGCTATTAAGGTCAAATTTCCAAAAACGTCTTTGGACAGGAGAAGTGATGCGGTTGGTACTCAATGCCAAAATTGTACCCGTATCGCTAATGATAAAATCACCCCAGTCATCCATTGTGTTCGTGGTAAAAGTGCCACCAGACTTGGCTTTTATCCCTAATGGTGTAACGCTCACAGCAATTTTACCATCTGCCGATAAGTTGACACGGAAGATTTCAAAGTCTTGGTCAAAGTTAGTAGGTGCTGCACCTAAATTTCTATTACCATCTACCCCAACATACAGCGCACCACCATAAAATGCTGCACCGCCACTTGATAGAGTAACAAATTTGCCTGTATAACCTGCTGTGGTTAACAAGCTCTGGAAGTTCGCTGCAACGGTTATATGTTGGTCATTAATTGCGTCCCAAGCATAAATTTTGTTTGCATCACCGTAGTAAACCATTTTATTTACGTGGTCTGTTGCTGCGGTATTAATTGCAGTAACTCCAAAACTTGATGGTGCTGAAGTAAATTTTGTTGCTGCACCTGTAGGAGCGTGAATTGTATAAAAATCTGGTGTTCCTGCTGCTTGGGTTACTGCATACACTTCATTATAAGGACTCTGGCAGGCTACAGACTGAGCCACTGTTTTTTGACTAGATAACAAAAACGCTGAAGTTGTTGCAGGCAAAGTCATTAATAAGGTAATAAATATCCGACTAAAACTTAGTTGGTGCAGATTAGTGGGTTTTAATTTTTTAAGTAAAGATTGCATTACTTAGTTCCAATAACAATATATTTTTGCTAGAGATGTTTGGGTGTTGTACAGTTAGGAGTTTCTGTTTTTTCTAATCGGTTTTCTAGTAGTTCATAATTTTTGCGAACTAGCGCCATTTCTTCAAGATTTGTTGATGTTACCAAAGCCGAATATGCTGGTTCCGAAGTACCATATCTGGCATCAGTTGCGGTTGCGCTAATGAGTTCTCCTGGTTGCAAGTTGTCTAAAACGGCGCCAAACTTGCCTTTATTATCAGCTTTGACGGTAGTAATAATCTTATTTAATGCACCATCATATACTCGATATATTTGTACTTCAGAATCAGGTTCAGCAGTTCCATCTAAATAGACTTTGCCGTCAATATTCAAAAACTCTTGAGCGAGAAATTCAGGTGCATTAATTGCTGCGTTACCTGTATCTAATCGACGATTTTCAGTAGTACGAATAGAATTTTTACCATCCCCACGTTGAAAGTCTTGGACATCGACATGACCCCGTGTATTCAAATCAATGCTGAGTCCTTCTAGAAAAGCAAAGCGATTATTTTGAATTAAATTGCGAACCGATGCACCGTTTGTAAAGGAACTACCTTGAGCAAATGCTGTCACAACTACACCAGGTCCTGTTTGATTAGTAATTTGGTTATCGGTAACTTGGTGGTTACTTCCCATCAAATAAACTGCTGCTCGACGTAAACGGCGCCCGTTATACTTAATGTGGTTGTTTTTAATTTGGACAGAACCTCCTGGCTTAAATAAAAATATACCACTACCATCATTGGCACAAAGCAAGTTTGTACGAATTTCGGTTTTATTGACTTGACCATCCAAGCGAATAGCGTCTGGCATTCCTGCTAAACCATTACCAATAATTACGTTATCAATAATTTGTGTAGCTTCTCCGCGAAACCCGGTAATGATAGCACTACCATCGTGGTAGGAAATACGATTGTTTTTGATAATTGTACCAACAGCGTTAAATACCGATACCCCAAATGCGGAGGTCGTTTCCGGCTTTTTTTCATCAAGGGTAATACCCAACCAGTTGTTTTCAATAACTACGTTTTTGGGTGGGTTAGTGTGGTTTTTTGTGTCACTAGAAGCAATAAAAATATCAGATGGAGGAAGACTTGCTGTTATTTGATGTTTTGAGGTAAAGCCATATAGACTTAAACCGCGAATAGTAACGTTATCAGCAGTTATAGATAAACCACGAAATACTTCTTTTTCGTTTTTAGATGTAATTGCTACAACTGGACGAGTTGGTAAGGGTGGAACATATGATGTCGCATTTTTGGGTTCTAAAACATCATATCCTGCTTGAGTGGCGCCATCAATAGTAACTCCGGGTGATGTAATGCTAGGCAAAACCTCGTTTAGTTGAATTGTGGTTTCTCCTGTAGGTAAGTTAAACTCAATCCGTGAGTTAGTACTGGCTGGTTGAATTTGCGTTTTTTCGCTAGAACTGAGCTTATCTGTTGACAAAGTACCATTGGTGAGTAAGATTGCTTCTCGTAATGTTAGGTTTTCATCTGGTTTGATTTCGTCTTGGTTGCTGTTTACTGTTATTTTGAGCGGGTTTGAAGTTTGGGCTGTAGCTGGTAATAAGAGCGAGAAAGGTAAAAGAAGAAAGAGGCTAACTCGTGTTACTAAATAATCTTTATTTTTTGAACCGCAAAGGACACGAAGTAATAAAAGAGGGTGTTCTTTCCGTTTTTTCCTAAAATTTTGCTGCTTCATATTCCCATTCCCTCACTTTTTTGTTGCTGCGAACTATGTTGATTTTTGTGTTTTAGTAGAGTTTGCACTACTGATTCTTTTTGCTGACTGGATGGACGTTTTTGCAGTCCAAATCCATTAAATAGTTCGTTTAGCTTAACCGTTAGTCCTAAGTAGGCGCCTCCAGCAGACCGTGTACCTGAAAAGTCACGGTCATCGACTTTACCAAAGACGTAGCCAGCAGAAAATCTCAGGTTTGGGGTGAGGTAGTAACCTGTTTCCACAACAAATCCAGTTTCGGTGTTTTCTGATTGACCAATCCACCTTGCCTCACCAACTAAATCCATGCTGTACCCTAAACGATACGTAGCTCTAAATTGTGCTAAATTTACGCTAGCGCTGCCGAGTAAGTCACTTGCTAAATATGAGGCACTGTTGCGAAGGGCATATTTACCATAGAATTCCCATTGCCAGTTGGGTGCATAGATTGCTTCGGCGGCAAAAGTATGGTCTTCGGAACCCGTGCCACTACCCAGAAGAATTGTATCGGGAATCACAGAGGGGTTTTTGCGATATTCATACCGTAATAGGGCATTAAATTTGTCGTTGCTGGGGTCGCGGTATGCTAACCCAAGTCTGAGATTTGCTGTATCGCCTAATCCAATTAATTTCTGGTTTGCGGCATTTGCTTGTTGATAGCGAGCTAAAGCGGTAAGAGATGGTGATATTTTACCTGTAATGCCTGCGGTAATTACGGTATTGGCGCCTGCTGAGGAAGTGCGATGTTCATATTTGGCGCCTGCTTGGAAGTTGGGGTTGTCGGAGTATTCTAAGCCAACGCTGTAACTATCACCACCATTAAAACCGATAGAAGAAGCTGCTTGTCCGACGGTGAAGGGTTGGGCAAATTGCTGTCCGGTTGCGTTACGCGCTTGAAAGTCACCAAAAATATGTTCGTAAGCGAGATTGAGACGTAAACCAGGTGCTATTGTCCATTTGTTATTTAACCCTATCGCACCTTGAGTAGTAATTTCATTGGCGCCTCCTAAAATTGAATAACGTCCGGTAATAGTAGTGTCACTTCCTAGTTTATGTTCGCCATTAACGCTTAAAGATGTTATGGAGTTACCTTCAAACTGCCCACCATTATAAAACTGTTGTGCCAAGCTAACATTTACACCTGGAAGTACAGCCCAATTTAGCCCTAATATTGTTCTGTCTGGGTATACAGTATCTTTTTCAGAAGATAGAGTCAGTTCGTTTTGTGCTTGAAAAGTTAAGTTGTTGGCAACGGGAACAGTTAATCTTGAACGCAGTTGGTCAGATTTACTGGTGAGAGAATTTGTGGGAATTCGGTCTTGGCGATTACGATGAATCCAATCAAAATCAACAATAGTATTACCAAAGCGTTGTTGAATCCCTGCCAGGATAGTTGTTAACTCATTATCTACTTTGCTTCCAGGAACTGCTACAACACGAGGTGCAAATAAGTCTTCAAAAGTATTTAGCGGTTGCGGTGCAATACCAAAGTTATCTTCGTGGTCGTATTGCAATCGTAAATTTGTACTTTCCGACAGTTTACCCGTTAGTTGGGCGCCGTAACGAGTTTGTCCTGGAACAAAACTAATTGTGGCATTATTGGCAAATCCTGTATCGGCAAAACGATAGTACGCACGTCCTTGAAGACCTTTAAATATTTGCCCTTCCGCTTCTAAACGGTATGCATCACCTTTGACATCCGTCATTAATTCCGAATTGTTACGCGACCTTGCAAATTCGGCAATAAATTTACCTTGAGAACCAAGGGAAATTAAAGCATCTACACCAAATAACTCAAAGTCACGTATACCTTGGTCTTCTTTTAAATAAGTTGCAGCTAACCAACTTTCATTTCTTAAACCCCTTGCTAAATTATATTGCAGGCGCCCTGCATAAATATTACTATTAGAATCCTGACTATCATATTGATAAGTAGTGACAATCCGACGTGCTAAAACTTCACCATTCTTACCAATATCAGTTCGTAATATTGGTTCCCGGAATAAAATTGTTCCTCTGTCATAATCAATATCGTAGTCAGCACCGCGATTTAATTGTTTGCGTTCTAATACTGTCCCTGGACGGTTGAGTTCTTCTAACTCCAAGAAAATATTTTCACTCCCAGGAACTAAAATCCGTCGTGAAAGGAAGTAAAAACCACTTGTTCCATCAGGTGCAATGGTGTCACGTTGGAATCCTTGAAGATTATTACCATAGAAGCCTGTGATTTGGAAGTTACCAATATTGTAATTTGCCTTAAAACCATGCAACTGGCGAGTTACAGCTGTAAACTGTTGCGATGAACGAGCAAATTCTTCAGTATTGTAGTCACCCCACATTGCATAGTCAGATGCTGCACCAGGAATACCTGTAGAACGTTCAAACCGCAGAAAGAGACTATCTGTTGAAGGTGCAACAACATCAGTTTTAGAGCTATCTCCATAGACCGGATAATTTTGTTCGCCAGATTGATAAGTTCTAAATAAACGATTATCGCAGTTACAATCCTCATTTAAAGAACGTGAAGTATTTAAAGCACCAGTAAACAACCATTCACCAATTGCACCAGTGGCAAAAATTGATGAATTGAAATCTAACTGAGTGTTACTATCTTTATCAGGACGAAGAAAATCACGGAAACTACCATAATAATCAGTTCCTCTCGCACCTAAACGCAAATCAACAACACCAGTCACTAAACTGGGACGTAAAGCTGTTTCAAATTGTAATTGCGTGTAAGCTTCCAAATCATTCGCAGTTGCCCGAATCCGAACTGTTTGCGCTTTTAAATCAGATTTTAGCGTCGCAGTAAACTGCCCATTTTTGGCTGCAACCTGAAAACCAGGTTCGTCCGGTTTAAAATCAACCCCAACAAACTCCCCAGAAGTCGCATTTAAAGTAACAATTGCATCTCGATTTGAACGATTACCATTAGCATCAACCAATTGTCCTTTAACAGTTGCAATTGAACGACCATCCGCAGGAATACGAGCTTCAACAGTATCTAAAGTTAAATTTGTAGGCGCCCCTCTAACTTGAACTTTCACGGTAGATACAGCTTCCGTCGCACCTACAATCCGCACGGTAATAATATTTTCGCCTTCTAAGAGTGAAACACCATACCAGGTTTGCGTTACTAAATTATTACTTGAGTCGGTTTCTGTCCTTCCAATTAAATCGCGGTTAACTAACTTACCATTGACACGCAACTCTATATTGGCGCCAACAGAAAATTGTAAAACAACAGTAGCAGCAGGAATATCAGCAACTGAGTCAGGACTGGGAGAAAGAATTTTGACTGTGGGGGAAGTCGAGGGGGTAAAGGGTGTGCTTATTTGTTTTTCTACTTCCAATTTCCTATTTTCGATTTGCCCTGACTGTGCTAACTTTTGCAAGCTTGTAGGTAACTTTATATCTTCTGCTGGTTGAAAAGGTTGAATTGCTTGTTTTAGTTCCTTTTGATTGAGTACGTTTTGAAGTCTTTCTGCGGTTGATTCACTCCTAGAATTATTATCAACAATGGGGGTAAACTCAGCTTCTAAAGGTAAATCAGAAGCTAGCAATTCGGTATTTTGAATTTTTATTGGCTCATTTGTATTTGAGTTTGGTATTGATTGTAGATTAAGTTGAGAATTAACTGGATTATCGAGTTCTTGAGATGATTGTGCTTTCGCAATGCTGGGAGCGAAAACTAAACTAAAAGCACCAGCCAAGGCGCCCATAAATACCAGATGAGATTGCGTTACTTTCCTTTTATGCAGTCTATATATCATTGCTTAACCTCCTCTTGAAAAGTGGGGGTGACTGCAAAATTCATGCGTACCATTCCACCTGGCTCTAAGCGCACGAGACGCGATTGGCTATTACGTTCTTTAAATTTGTTATTTGGTGCCAGGGTATAACCTGGGAGACTACTCAAATCCAAAACCCCTGTATGACTTCCCGGTTTCACATTTACAACAGAATATAAACCATTCGGGTCAGTAGTAACACGGTTGCCATCATGCATAAAAATTACTGCATTTGGTACACCTGGTTCCCCTGGTTGTTGCTCGCCATCAAAGTTCTTATCAACAAATACGCGCCCGATAATAGTACCGCAATCCGATGTAATACCCGGTCTAATTTTTAACTGATGTGTTGCTGGACCATCCTTGGCAGCAAAACCATTATCAGCTCGTCGCACATTTACAATTGCAGTATTGCGTCCATCACCACGTACAGCATCGCTGGTAAGCTGTGCCGCGTAAGCAATATTTAATACTAAACCGCGTGGAATTATAGCATCTGTACGGAATGTCACCATTGAACCTTGGCGTTCTGCCATAACGCTTACAGCTTGACCGTTAATTTCACCCCGTACCGATTTCGGCACAAAATTAAATCCCAAGGGTAGATTGTCAGTAGCAACAACACCATTTAAACCAACATCTGAGAGATTTTTAACCGAAAGACGATAAATTGCTGTATCACCAGGTTCAGCTGTTGCCCTATCACCAGATTTGATAATTTGTACTTGATTAGGTTGACACATTCCCGTCGTAAATTGGAATGCCAATAAATCGAGTCCAACAGTTTCAGCATTGGGGACAAAAGCCACAGTATCAGTGAAGTTTGTACCACCCGTAGTAGTAATTGGTTGACCATCAAGCGAAGTTGCCGTATAACGAACAACATTATTTCCAATTCCACCCGTACTATCAATAATTTGCAGCTTAATACGTCGTTGAGTATAAATCGAATTTCGCGGTGGATTAACTACTAAAATATAAGTCCTACCAGTTGCAAGTTGATTTTTATTCGGGTCAAACAAAAAGTTATAAGTACCGCGTGGTTCTTGGTTTGTTAAAAAATACGGATTACTATTTTCGCTATTAGGTTTGAGTCCAGCAGGAACACCATTATTTTGAATATCGGGTAACTCAGTTCGTGTCAGAGGAAGCAAATTACCTAACTCAGTCCCGGTTGGGTCACTTGGGTTTGGTTCATATATTCCCACCGAAAAACCAGTGTAATCAGGTAACAGTTCACCTCCACAACCTAAAATTCGTCCCAAAGGGTCAACTAATGGTTTAGTAACGGCATTTAACTGGCTCGATATGCCTTGAAATTTTAATTTACTAGCAGGGTCAGTATAAGAGTAACTTGCTTGGTTATTAATTGCTGGAGGCGCACTTTTATTTTCTGTTTGTTGGGCATTTGTTATGCCTGTAGAACTGTGCAAAACACTTCCAGTTAATACTATTGCAGTTACCCTTCGCAACCATTTTCTGCCGAGATATCTTTCTAAATATCTTCGCTTTTGGCGTTGCGGACGGTTCACTTAAGATTTCTCCTCTAAAAAGCCACTTTTCTGATGAGCAAATGCACTTATGAAACAAAATAGTTTTATTAAATAGCTTTTAACCTTGTTTGTTAAGATTTGGGTTTTGCAAATTAGGTTTTCATAAAATGTTTAAAACCTCTCCCCCAACCCCTCTCCTTGAAGGAGAGGGGAGCTTATGGGCAGCAGAAATTACTTAACCTTTACTTGATAGCTACCTTTAACAATACTTTTTGCTTCCACCGATGGAATTTGCATCCGAACATGTGTATAAATGCTTGCAGGTGCGGCTTTGGTTTCAACTTTCCCGTTGGGGAGAGTTACTTTAACAGTTGGATTTTCTACAAAGCTACGTCCGCCATCAATGCTATAAGTAATTTTGGTGTTGCTCCTGATATCTCCAATTGCACTTCCCAATACAAATTCCATACGTTGAGGAATGGGTTGATTAATAGTTAAATTCTTAACTTGTTTGTCGCTGATATTTTCACCGCTAATTGTATAACGTAATACATCTCCGGGCTGCACGCTTGCTTGACCTTTCAACGCTTGCCAAGATTTAGTTTGTTTACCTTGCTGGTTTTGAAGAATTACTTGTTTTTCCGCATCTAGTTGCAACTTAACTTTTTGTTGCTTTTGAACATTTTGCGCGTTTGCACTAGATTGAAAGAAATTCTTAGCTGCGGGGATTTGAGCAACTACAGGAACACTAGCGATTAATGTAACTGCTGCTAATCCTAATAAATAACTGTGTTTCATAGAAAAAACCTTTTGAAGTTAGAAAAGACTTAATTGATTACAAGTTTTGTAGGGTGGGCACTGCCCACCTTACTTCTGCGAATGTGTATTTCGGTAGGTTAATTTACTTTGCGTTGGAACATAAATTCGCGTTTCTCACCAGGTTGAACAATACCTGTCACGGTGTTTATGTACTTGGAGACATCGGTATCTGCTGTTGTACCAGTTTGGTCGATTGCAGAGTTTGTACCAGTTGCACCGCTGTAGAATTGGATTGTCGATGCACCTGTATCTTTCGCTGTGCCAACTATGTTGCTGGTATCGATTTGACCATTAACATCGTTGTCTTTAGCCCAGTTATTCTTACCATCGCCAGGGGCAGTGCTAAGGGTTCCATCTTCCACAATTACTACTTTGTCAGCTCTCAATATGACATTACCAGTACCAGATTGAGCTTCGGAAATGTTTGTGTAGGTAATGCGATATTCAATAATATTTCCAGGTGCAGGTTTCTTCGGATCGGAACTGAATGTACCTTCGTTTCCTTGAACAGCAGACCCAGTTCCTGGAAGTACGCGAGATTCTTTGAGCATTTTCAAAAAACCTGTGTATACACGATCAATAGTGGTATTTTTCGCGGTTTCACTACCCAGACCAGGTGTTGCATCATCAACGAATGCTGTCACAGGTACAGGGAAGCCTTTTCCTGTATCGGTAGATAATGGGGTATTTGAGGGTAAATTAACTTCTACACCGTAGTTAACACTGGCGCCTGGTGTAACATTCGGAATCGTTATGTATTCAGTAGTTTGATCGATTGGAGATTGGTCGTTAGTTGTTGCTGGGTTCTTATCAGCATCAAACTTGAAGGCTGTACCATCCCAAACATAAGACCTAGATTCGGAACCGTTGGTAATTGTAACTACACTATTAACGGGTAAATCGGCAGCATTTGCTGGTGGTGTGGGAATTAATGAAATACTACTAGGGTCAGTACCGCTATTTTTAACTGTGTTGGTGAATGCTACAGGTGATGGATCAATCTTGTCACCTGGTTTTTTATCGGTAGGTACAAACGAAGATTTGTTGGTGAAGTCGTCGTTATTACTGGTAGCACCAATTGCATCAGGCGCCCGATCTGGACCATTCAATACCGCAGATGGAACGGGTACTGTGAGTTCAAAGCTGTTAGCTTCACCTCCAAGTCCTGTACCACTGTTATTATTACCTGTATCTGTACCCGTACTTGTTAACTCGGCAGGGGTGTCAACAAAGCCATCGGTAATTGTCGAAGGTGTATCGGGGATACCATCGTTGTTTGTATCAGTTGAACCGGGTGGAATTGTCTTACCATCGTAGTTGCTAGGGTTTTGGTCACCAGATTCATCGTAAATCAGGTTATCAGGGATACCATCAGTATTCGTATCGACGGGTGGTACTCCAGAAGTTTGACCGAATAACTGAGCGATGTTGTTCACTGTTAATGGCGCCACTGTTCCTGCCTTGACTTTGACTTGAATGTTAAAGCCATTCACTGTTTGCCCAGGTGCAACTGAGGTGACAATGCTTGGGTCGTTGACAAAACCGATACGGGTAACAGTGCTGAGGTTAGCTGGTGCCACCAAACTCCAAGTTGCAGCATTGGCGTTGATTGTAACTGGGTCAGTTGTGTATACAGCTTGCCAGCCAGGAGGAGGGGTAGGAGCGGTTGCAAGTTCTGTACCTGCGGGAATCGCATCGGATACTAAGATACGCGCACCTGTCAAACCTCTGATTGTTGTACCTGCTAGTGGTGCAGGAGTAATACCATTTCCGGTTGGGTCGTTTAATTCAACTCGCATTCCCAAGCTATAGGTTAATTTATCGTCGTCAATAGCTGGTGTTCCTGCATTGTTGTAGTCGCTACGAGTCTTAAGAACTGTTGCTAATGCATAGGTTTTCAACGACTGGTTAACAGTTGCTTTCTGGGTTGCACTTGCTTCGCGAACTCCGTTTACAGGGGCGCCTACAACATCACCTGGAGTTCCATCAGGGTTATCAACAGTGTAAACGTCACCACCATCAGGACTGCGGAGTTGGTTTTGGGCATCACCAGGTGTGTCACCCAGCGTAACGTTGATAATATCGTTAGCTTGGGCGCCAGGTTGAACAGTGACAGGAACACGAACTTGAATCGAACCACCAGCAGGAATTGAATCGGTGATTACTTCACTACCACTAATTGGTATCCAGTTTGCACCACCATCTATGCTGTATTCCAAATTACCCGCAGTACCTGGACCAGTAACTCGTGCCAAGTTAGGAACACGCAATTTGGTAGCGTCATTACCCACGTTTGTAATTGTGTAGGTATAATTAACTGTATCGCCTACTGATACTGGAGTTGCTGGAGTGGAATCTGTAACGCCCGATGCAGTAACGGTGATACCTGCTACCTCTGCCACCGTCACCACAACAGTGTTAGAGGTAGTATTTATTTTTGTACCTGGGTCTAGGGGGTCTTCATAAGTTGCAGTCGCAGTGTTGCTAATAGATTCTCCGGCTTTTGTACCTTCGGCTAACGCTGGTACAATTAACTGAAATATTCCATTCGCAATCAATACTGTTGTTACCAACGAACGATAAAACTTCGATGGCTGTTTGAAAAAGTTTTTTGTTTGTGACATGAAGGAAACTGAAATCAATAAAACAATTTACATCCTGCGGTAAAAGCACAGAATTACTATCAACTCTTGATAATTCAAAAACAATATCCAACAAGTATTATGGATAATATTTTTGATTTATGCATCCCAATTATTTACCTGAATAAATTAAAAAAGCTTGAGTTTTACTGTCAAACTTCATATCTCTCATTCTTATGGAATTTGAGTCAAATACAAATGTAAGTTGCTGATAACTCAAACTCCATCTGTGTAAATACTTAAAATTTAGTATAACTTCTATTTTTTTGTTTGACTTGTTTGATTTAAAATCAAAACATCAAAAGCAAACAATTTAGACATTTAAGTAAATATTAATAAATAATAAATCAACAATTTCATAAATATTAAAAAATATCTAAAACTTTCTTGTGGGATGGGCATCCTTGCCCGTCTCAATACCGCAAGGGAAATCTCTTATATCATGTCCGGTTGATTACCCATAATTAGCACGTCTCTACAATGATTTTATTATGGTTACGCTCCCGGACATGATATTACACTCTTAAACTAACTTGAGTGACACCAACGCGCATCTCGTGTTGACGT
>ERZ1066124.559-NODE-559-length-21578-cov-10.730381_pt1 | contig 21578 bp, 37 predicted proteins | sample MGYA00382771_ERZ1066124 | MGnify/ENA primary metagenome ERZ1066124 (study PRJEB33369, sample SAMEA5778354) | biofilm metagenome | biome: Industrial cooling water; feature: Water cooling tower basin; material: Biofilm | place: United Arab Emirates | collected... | reverse complement strand
ACTGGGTAGAGACTGATTATTATACCTTTGCTGCTGCTAATGCTTTAGTAAAAGATAATGCTACTACATTGTACATTGATTTTTCATGGTATAGCGCACCATTAATGATTAATCAACCATTTACAGCTACTATACCAGCTAGTTTAGAATTAAGTTTACCTTGTGCTAATGACCCTGCATTAATTACTTTAGAAGTAGATTCACCACATGTACATGAATTTAAAATTGATAATGTCTTAGTAGCTTTAACTAGAGTAGATAATACTTTACCAGCACCAAATGAAGTAACTATTAGTGGCGATGGGAAAGTAAAGTTTAATGTTGATGATATAGGAAAAACATTCACAGCTAAATATGTTTATGTCAAGATATAATGGATGATTTTAATTCTATAGACTACAGTAAATATAAGTTTACCTGCTCGTGCCCAGATGCAGCTAAAAAAAGAGTATTCAATCTAAAAGAGAATAACCCACCATTAGTACAAGATTGGTCTAACACTAATGCAGGTGCCCAAGATGGAGTATGTAAACACATTTGGGCAGTAAGGATAATGCTAGGGCTAGTCAAGAAAGAAGATATCCCAACTGACGTACCTATTGATATTAAAGACTTAGAAGATAACCGAGACTTTGAATCATGGCAAGGTGGTTACGGTGGACATGCCTTTATCCCTACATCTCAGGGCTTTGCACCTAACACATTTAAATTTTATCGAGGTGGATAAATTAAATAATGAATTTACGTAACTTAATATACGAAGCACAAAAGAAAGAATTTAGTCGGTGCCACATTACCCAAAACTTTGTCAAAGCTAAACTTGATACCCGCTCTAATTACGTCTCCATAGCTGTACAACACCCACTCAACAAGCTTGTACTCATAGATATTGTGATAGATGCTTACCTCAAGCTAGGGGTAAATTGTATAAAGTATTGCATTCAAGATAAAAATAGTTATAATCTATTTGTACGTGTATCAAGCAAGAATGATATTAATATGGTGTCCACTGTCGAAACAAATCCAACAAGCGTAAGTACAAGCACTGTAACAATTGATGAATTAGCTGAGAAAGCTAATCTAAGTAAGAGTGAAGTAGAGGGACTACTAGAGGAATCACAAATTCCAGTGTTGTTACAGAGCGGAGAAATAGTATTATCTCGTAATTCTGCATTCAATTTAATTAGAAACTATTACAATAAGAAAGCAGATAGTATTTTATCTGGTGTATTTAGTGATGCATCAGGGACTAAGTATAGTATTGAAGAAATTGAAGCTGACAATAGCAGTAGTAATGGTAGTAGCTCTACCGAATCAAATGGGTATTATGACGAGGAGATGAAGCTACCTGAAACCTTTGATATAATGGCAGGTAGAAAGCGTAGACCAGATATAATAACTGGGTTAAAGATTTGTATTGAAGCTTTACCTGGTGGCAATACGTCTGATGGGATGAGCTATTATATTAGTCAGATTATATCTAAATCTAAGGGTAGTAGAAAGTTTCTAGATAAAGTAGCTGAAATGTTCCCTAACAAAAAACCTGATGTAGCAGTTAAGGAATTAAAGGCGGCAGCTATTAAAATCTGGGATGAAGGTTAGTTTACATCGCTTCCTTGGTGGGAAGTGGCATTAATGGAAACAACATGCAGTATAACAAGACATAGAATAAAAAAAGGCAGTACTCCAATATGGAATACTGCTTTTTTTATTATTTAATTGTTTGCTTAATTAACTAATTGCTTATTCTGTTTCTTTGATGCTAACCATTGCATTATCTCTTCCAAGTCATCATTGCTAATGCTAGTAATCTTTATTTCAGCACCATACAAACTAGCACCAATCTTAGCATGAATGTGAATAGAATTACTCCTACTTGGTACTTGTATATACTCGTAAATATTACACTTTTCACCATCATGATGAGATGGTGTACCCCCTATTATTGATGCTAGTTTTATTGTAGTTGCTTGTCTCTTTCTAAGTTCAGCCGAAGCTTCTATGTAGGCATAGTAGGCTTTATCAAATGCTTTTATATATTCAGGCAACAGCCTTTTATTAATATCCTGAGCTATTTGATAACCTGTTTTCTTAGGTGATACAGTTATCTTGAATTTATTGCTATTATCCTCTCTGATTTTATAGGGGATATGGTTATAAATGTTAGTGTATTTTTCACCTATAATACACCAACTACAACCTATTTCTATTCTGTCTTTGTGTTTATCATAATGAAAATCTATTGTGTACTTATTCATTATAATAATCTTCCAAGGATAAAATACTTCTCCTTCATACACTGCCTTACAATTGTTGTAACTGAGATTGCGAGCTATTGATTCAACAAGGTTTTGTGTTAACATGATTGTAATCGAAAAAGGATTTAAATGAAAAGGGTAGCTATCAACTACCCTTGTTTATTGATTGGTTAATTGGTTAGTAAAGTTTTAAGCCACAAGCTTTATATACCCAATGGTAATACCCATTGATATCACCACGTTTTAAAAGCTTGCGCGCGTGTCTAATCATGTACTTACTATTTGAGTCCATACAATGCAGTACCTCCTTCAGCTATTTGTGCAAAGCTTAAATTGTGACCAGCTTCAATCATTTCTCTAACTTTAGTTTTATCAAGTACTTCGCTTAAAGGAAGCTTCTTGATAAGACCTTGAGGAATATTACCCTCATACAAATCATCAATTACAAGAGTAGCTTTAGTTTTTTGCACTCTCAGTTTAGGGAAATGTTCAGTAGGTAATTTACCGCCCTGTTTTTCCACAGTAAGCTTAATAAACCCTTTCATATACTTAGCTTGGTTCTCTGTAGTCTTAGCAAGCTTACTAAATCTCTGGGCTTGACTACGATAGTATTCTGCCTCTGATTCAAGCTTAGTAATAGCCCAACACCAAGAATTTACACGATTAGCAATATTAGCTGCACATTCTACCTGCTGTTGGTAGAAAAGGCTAATCTGGGTATTGTGTAAGTCTTCTGGATAGTTCTCTAAATTATCCAAGAATATTTGTAGCTCAGTGTCTACAATGATTTGTTTATTGATTAGGTCAGGTAGTTTGTTCATAATTATCCTAGTAGTTAATTTTGTGATTACCTTTAATATTACTGTTATAATATTCAAGGCTCATTACTTCTGTTACACCTAAGTTCATATGAGATAACCAGTTAGTATTAACAACAATGTTGCCAATAATTAAGGCATACTCATAACCATTAAAAGGTTCTTTGCGTTGCTCTTTCAGCGATAACAAAATTGCTTTCTGTGCAACTGATATATCGACCTTACATCTATCTCTTACTAAATTATCAACTAGGTACTGATATAATTCTTTTGCATCTGAACTTAACAAACTAACTTGCACTGTATCCATTTTATCTCCTTGTAAGAAAAGGGCAGGTATTACTACCCACCCATATAGTTTGTGGAACGATGGGAAAAGTTAAAACTTAGAATCCAGGTATGTTTGAATCATCCAACACTTCATTATCATTGCTGGTATAATGCCCTAGCGCCTTAGTAGTGGCACTCTTACTAACAAACCGAGACATGGACATATCAAAGTTATCTATACTATCCCCGACCAATTGGTCATTAAGTATGGAAGTGGTAGCCAAAGATAACTTTGATACATCTTGTACTGGATGGAACTTCTCAAATTGCTTTAAATATCTCTCAGCGAAGTTGGTATCTTTGCTAAAAGACTTTTGGGCGCCTTGCAACTTAGCCTCATTCTCAAAGTTAAAGAATGAATCAATAGTTTCTACAGTAGGAGCCTCATAACCAACAACAGCACAAATATCAGAAGTCTTTTCAGTGCCTACTTTTTCCACCTCTAAGATAGGCTTGAAGATAGCAAGACAGCGAGCTTCCTCATTGAGAGTAAAAAATTCTTCTTCTGCATTAGGATTCTCTAGCTTAATCTCTAAATTTTGTGCATCAGTTTGAACTACTTCTAACTCTCTAAAGAATGAGTTTATTTGCTGACCTAAAATAGCTGCACCACCACCATGTACAGATAGAGTAAATGGTACACGGTGTAGTAGCTGCTTATTCTTGCCAACTAAATAAATTAGATGTAAAGTACGCAGAGTAACTAATCCTTTATACTTTTCATATAATTTCTGTCCTTCAGCAGTTTCGTAAGAGCCAAGCATTTCCCCCTTACGTCCTATACCTTCCTGAAATCCATTATCAGTTACTTCTATAAGTCTAGGACTAGAAGCAAGCCAATGAATTTGAGGTTGAATAAAAGCAATGCCATTATCTACTTGTTTTGCTCCTTGGTATAGATGCCCGTATGGTATACCTTCACCTTCGATATTAAGCCATCCAGAAAACTTTAAGCTCTCTTGCTTAATAAATAATATAGGTGTCTGATTCTCAAGACCAGTATCTTTCTTTTTACCAGATGATAAAAGTAATTGACACATAGGTAACTGAGAAAGATTACCTCTATATTTTGGGTCACGCAAACGTTTTAAACTCATGATATCCTTGCAATTGAGTAAAAGAAAACGAGTATAAGTCTAAACTATTATACTCGTCATATTCCTTAATGCCGTTAGGCTCTTAGTCAATCAATCTGTATATCCTCCCCAAACTCTATCTTCTAAAACAAAGTCTTCAAGATTAGATATATCAAATTGTTTTAATTGATTCTTTTGTTTATGGCGTAATTTCTTGTTAGCTACATGGAAATAAAATCTACGTAAATTTCCATTACGACAAACTTTACAAGAACATATGCGGACTGGGTTAAACTTAGCCATTTTTATTTACTAGTAAACGGCTAATGAAAACTACCTCTTGTTCTAATTAACATTACTTAGTTATCCAACACTTATGTTTTTTAGAGTAGCAACATTCTTCAACTTTTTCATCCATGCCAAATGTACGGTTTAATTGTCTCTCAGCTTCTTCCCTAGTTTCTACAGGAGAATCAATAAATTCTCTGTATCCACTGCCATTGTCATATGTACCAACGTAATAGATTTGTTGGTTGTTTTGATTATTATTCATTGATTTACCTTTCTTTGTAATGATGTTAACTGGCGCCATATCAAATCCTTTTCCTGTTCTGCACTAACCCAATCCTGATAAAGCTGGCTTTCCTCATACCGTCTCCTTAGTTCTAAAGCCCTTTTTTGAGCTTCTTTATATTGCTTACTTAAATCTTCAATACTCACTGTTTAATACCTCCTGAATTAAAATTTTGTGCGTTGATGAGTCGCACCCCTCAGAAAACTAACCTACGCGAGTTACGATGGTTACTCGCAATTCACTTAAACTAGAAAGAGCTTGGTCTACTGTCCATCCTTCATCACGGTTAGGATTAGATAATGGCACTGCTAAAAAACTTTGACCAACTTCTAAACCAGCAAACAAACCACTAACCTTATTCACTCCTAACTTTTCTAAAACCGCTGCTGTATCTGGATGCCCAACATATGATGGCAGCCCCTTGATATCGGGCATTTCCACACTAACTTGAACATCGTATTTACCAGATACATTAATAACTGTGCTAGAAAGTACTGCTATTAAATTCATTTCCTTTACTTCTTGATTTTCACTAATTGTATAATCCTCTTGGAATACTCCACTTCCAGAATATTCCCTATCCTCACGACTATCTAATTGATTCAGCATAAACAAATCAACTAGCATACTTTATACCAACTCATCACATTTTCTAACGGCGTTAGCCCTTTACTCATTTATAACTGACTATTCAGAATAATGCAATAGTGTAGAATTATATTTTCAGTTATAGGTGATAAATCATGGCTAGAGGTAGGTATAGCGTAACCGTAGCGTCTGTATTCAAAGACAACACAGAACCATTAACTATTCATATAGAACAGTCTTACTATAATAAGATTAGAGAATTAGGGGACAGGTATGGATATAATTATTCACTTGTACTAACTGAGCTTCTTTACTTGGCAATGTCTAAAGTTAAAATAATTTATGTGCCAACTATTAAAGTACAACGTCAGTATATAGTACCAGTTTCCTTAATTAAAGAGGTTAAGAAGCTTGCTGCTGATAAAGAGTGCAAACTTAGTGACTTGGTGCATACATGTTTAGTTATTACTGATTGGACTTATGTATCAGAATCTTTAGGTAATTTAAGTATTTCCAAGTAAGACAGTTTTAAGTGACTATTGTATAGTAAGTATGTAAATAACAAAAGCCTCATACCTGGCACGGTTGAAGCTCTTAACCAATGGATATGGATTCATAGTTTTGAACTATGAGACTTTTGTCATGTTTAAAAATATTGCACTTTGATTATGCCACAAACTAAACTAATTCATCAACCCCAAGCTAATAATAACTTAGTTAGTATTAAAGATAACAATGTTAGCTATTTGTTATCTAATTTGCAAATAGAAAAGAAACAAAATTTAGAGCAACAGGTTATACAAGGGATAGAGCAAGGTAAACGTGGCTTTATGGCTGCTGCCAACGCTTTAATTGAAATTGAGCAGTTAGGATTATGGAAGAATGAGAGTAGTAGTTTTGACGAGTATAGGTCTAAGTTTAAGGAATTACTCAGTGATACCGACTATTCAGAAAGACATATACTGAGATTAATTGCTGCTAGTAAAGTTAACCTTTCACTGCGACCAATTGGTCAGTCTCTACAAAAAGAATCCCATGCACGCCCTCTTGCTGTACTTAAAGAACCAGTACAAATACAACGAGCTTACACACGCGCAGTAGAAATAGCTGAAGAGAAAGGGGAGGAAATAAAAGCTGAGTATATACAGCAGGCAGTGCAGGAAATAAAGCCTGTTGGGGTGAAAGCTAGGAAACAACCTCGGATAAGTATAGGTAGTACTGTAGAAGTAACAGAAGCTTATACAGATACCACTATGCACAATAAACAAGGTAGATTAATTAGTTATACCAACAACAATGAATGTTTAGTTGAGTTAGACACTGGTGCCCAGTTATTCCCTGATTGGGTATTGAGCGAAGTAATCAAGGATATTAGTGGCGCCACGTCAGTCAATCAGGCAGTTAGGACGCAAGCAGCAAATTTGGGAATAAAGACTAAGGATGCTTCTATTCCTGAAACTCCTAGGAATGAAGGGGAACGCACACCACATGTTGCAGATAGTATGCAGCATCTTATAATGTGTGTACGTAGGGATAGTAAATTAATGACTCAGCAAGAAAGGGTAATCTTGCTAGAACATTTGATGAAGGAGATAGATTTTAATATGCTTCCTCTTGGTACTCTAAAATACTTGGAAGCTCGTATTGATGATAGCTTGTCTCACTAAGATTTTTAATTAACAACCTTAATTTACTTCTCCAATCAACACACATGGGTAAGGTTTGTGACCAGGTTATTTTATATCTGGTTTTTTTATTGTGTGGATTAAACTGTAACTCAGATAATTCTACTGTAATAAAATTAAATTTGTTACTGTTCCTGTAATACCAATAGCTATTATTAGAATTAAATCTAAAAGTAATTAATATTTTAGATTTATCATCTACATACCTAATTATTAAGTAGTCGTTATAGGTAGAACTATTGTTATAAATCCAATCTTTGTCTATAAAACCTTCAGTAGTTGCAAAGTCTCTAATCTCATCATGGTGTATTATTTCTACTGGCTCATAATTAATAGGTAAATTCTTTCTGTGTAGCTGTGCTAAATATATTAAGCTTTGAGAGTTTAACCATTGTTCTAATAGATTAGGATTCTCCAGCAGTAGTAAATCAAATATAGCATTGTTTAATACTAATGGCATTAATCTTTCCTTAATAACTAATTTAGCTAGTATATCTGCTGGGGTATTAGGATTATTGGCTATCATATCAGGTATAGGATTTAATGGATGTATCCAAAAATCTTTACCCATTACATAATCAAAATATAATCTAGCAAAGTACTTGATTACTTCTATATGACAATCTGGTAATTCTAATAGTTTATAATCATATGTAAACCTTTTAACTATGCGCTTGTGATTATCTAAATACATAAATCTAACTCCAATTGTACTTGATTAATATTCTTACTACTTCTCTTAAAATCATTATCAGCTATAGCTAAACTAACCATTATATCTAACCACCACTTAGGTACTGTATCACCTTCCCTGGTGTCTGCATATTGATTTAAATAGTCTATAGCTGTAAGGAAGTGTGTATAGGCATTGAAGGCTAATATATTCATTTTACTATGAGTACTAGCCTTCAATGCTGTTTTAGATGTGTTCCAATAAATACTATTTCTTGTGCTAAAATATTTATTAGTAAGCTTTATAGATGCTTCTAATTCTATGATAGCTAGAGATAGTAATTCATGTTGTGCTGCATTATTTTTAATATATTTAATAATGCAACACATAGAAGCACTTGCCCCTAACATTTAATTTTCCCAAATAAAACAATACTTACGCATGTAAGACTCTCTCTCTCTTGCCAGTAATCCATGCAGTTAACTCTAACTGAAAGGTCAAGTAACATATCATTAAACCTAGTGCAATTAAACCCATCCATTACACGGTAACTAGCATCAACCTCTACTGCCATGAATAATCTATTCTCTTGTCTACCTATCCAATAAGAGAAATACTTAGATAGTTTACCTTCTGGAATATGTTTGTTTATTTCTTCTACTAATTCCTGAAGGTTAACAAAATCATATCCAGTACGATGATGATTATCATTCTGTACAATATCAGCATATTCTATCATCTCCTGTTGAGTTAGCTTAATGCTATAATCAGAGAAATGATAGATACAATTTAAAGCTGCTGACACTTTGGGTGAGTAAAATCTAAACTCATTACCTCTAATAAATTGAATAGCTATAAGGTGTGCTAAATGTTCATCACTGGCACTTTGCATTAAAGCTATTTGGAAGTTTACTCTTAAAGCTTCAATGTCACTTGGAATTAGTTTCGTAGGAGTAGTAACCATTTTAATTAAAGTAATAGGTCACTAATCTCTAACAGCGTTAGCTATCAAGTTCTAAGCATTTACCAGATTTACCGCCCATGCGCCTGTAAATATCATCGTCCAACTGACCAGTAATACTAGAATCTACAATTGCATTTTCTATCTCACATGTTGTAATCCCATCCTCATCAGGGTCATACCTATTACACTTAGAGCAGTTCCTAAGTGTCCAAAACTGATATTCAGTATGATTACTAAAAAGTTTATCCATTACACAATACCAACTTATTTTTACTACGGGTTAAAGCAATGAACTTAAGATTATACTCCTGTTGTAAATCATCATCACTTTGTCCTTTCCATCTTAGAGGCATTTTATTATAGTTTAATACTATAATAGTATCTGCTTCTAATCCTTTAGCTTGATGAATGCTAGACAACCATACATCAGTTTGATTATCACTAAATAGTTTATCAATCTCCTTATTTAGTTCTTTGGCTGATTCACAATCAATAAAGGATTGATAACAAACCTTAACACCTTGAATACGGTCTAGGTATGATTGTATAACCTCCTCACTAGCCTTAGAAGATGCCAAGCGGGATAACTTAGTAGTAGACCATATCTCTAAATAAGCTGGAAAATCATCATAACTAAATCCTGCTAACTTACTAACCTCGTCCACAATACTAGTTAATTGCTTACTAATATTTCTACCTTTTACTTTGGCATTAACCTTTGCTGCTATAAGCTGGAGGCATTTACTAATTAATGGTGCAATAGTTCTACATAAAATTAAATCACCTTTTTGCACAATTAAATTAATCTTATCTCCAGTAGTATGAATTACCTCACCTTCAATAGCCCCTGGTGCTGGTTCTATATCTGGTACTAATGCTTTAGCTAACTCAATGTGGGAGACAGGACAACGATAACATATACTAAGTGGTAATTCTATAGCATTGAGACATTGTTTAATTACATCAATAGAGTTTACATTAGCACCGGCAAATTTGTAAATTGATTGACATCTGTCACCGACTGCTAATATTTTACCTCTAGCATTCTTGAGTCTAAGTAATATTTCTACTTGAACGGTACTTAAGTCTTGGCATTCATCAGCAAATACATTATCAAATTGAGGAAAGCTACTATTCCACATTAAAGGAAAGTATAGCATGTCAGTATAATCTAAATTGCCTTTGAGACATTCACTATTACCCCATAGTATTATGTCCTTTATCCTGGGAATAGATAATGGTGCAAACTGAATATCTAAGGAGAAATCATTTATCATGTTTTCTATTTCTCTATAGTTACCAGCATTAGTTAGAGATAACATGCAAAATCTAGTTAATGTTTCAATCTCATCAGCTAGTTTAAATTTATTTAATCCTTCTAGTTGAGACTGATTTCCTAATAAAATATCCTCTGCAACTACTTGTGCGCGTATTTGATACTTCCTACCATTAACATCATCAAACTTAATTCCCTTTCTTTTAAATACTTGGTAGCCTATACCATGCACAGTTTTACATTGAAAGTGTGGAGGTAATTTATCTTTTAACTCTTTCACAATGTGTCTATTATGAGCTAAAAATAAACAACTACCACTAACTAACTTAGAAGCCTCAATCAAAGTTGAGGTTTTACCACTACCCGCAGTTGCACTAACTACAATGTTTCTATTACCATTGATTACCTCATCAAATACAGCTTGTTGATATTTACTGGGAGTAAATTGTTTTCTTTGATTAGGACTAAGTACTAAGTCAAATGCTCTTGGTTGCATGTTAATTCTCCTTAAAGAAATATAGTATAGGACTATAATTAATCCTATACTAAGAGTAAGACCATAATTCCTAACAACGTTAGTTATAAAGCATAAAAGGTTTGAATGATTTGACTATCTTCATCCCTTTTAATTACTGGATGTTCTATAGCATTGGCACATGTCCAGCATTCTACAGTAATTTCAAATGAGTGATTGAGTACAAACTTAGGTGAGAGAAATAATTCTTTACGGTAACTAGAATCAAAGTAGACTTGATATTCTCCCACAAAGTTTACATCTTCTCCTAAAGTGTATACTTTATTATTCCAGCTAAACACTTTTGGTATGCGTGTTTGGTAGTACCGAGGTAATGAGATAGTTTTAGTAACAGTAAAGTGTACACCATCTTCTAAACCAAAATAACCCTGTTTAAAGTCGTTGTAAAATGTTAGTTCAGAAAATTGAAGCAACCCATAAGTTATGTAGTTATCATGATTATAATCAGGTGTGAGATTATAACCATCTTCTGTTGTGACTTCGAGTATTACTTCTTGATTGTTATTGACGTAAAGCATTAGTTAAAATCCTCAATTCTAATTTGTTGTTTTAAGTCTCTCATTGCCTGCATAACATTTGGATAGCAGTAATAGCCAATAACAGGCTTAAAATCACTAAAGCATATCCAAATACTATGAGAGTATTTAGGGTGTGTATCAGGCTTAACAAGTATTAAACGCCCTTTATATTTGGTACGGTACTCCATCAACTTCTACTCCATATTCATGTAAATTAAGACCAAACTTTCTAGACTTCCATTCCTTAATAGTCATAAGCATTGAGTAATACTTATTCTTGTATTGAAGACAAGCTAAGTAAACTCCTTCATGAGTATCAGGGGTATGTGTAACTTCCTCACTATTAAGAAATACTTCATCAATTGTGTAGCCATATCCATCACCATGATAAATTGGTGGTACACATTCTAGAAACCAGTTATAGGTACTTTCACAGATTTCTACCCATCGTCTAATACCTACCTTGTAATCTTCATCAATTTGTGGACAAGGCCATAAAATATGTTTCTCATCAACTAATAAACCAAACATATTACATGGGTCTATTTCTTTTATCTTATATTCAGCCTGTGTGCGAGTTTCAAAGGTATCAGCACCACCCTTAGAGTAATCAAAATACCTTTTAAGGTTATCACCAGAATAATACTCATTGTAATATTTCTTCTGATTACCTTCGAGTCTTAAAATTCTGTACTCATGTATTTCTCTACCCTTCATCTTACCTTTACTCCTTGTGCTTCAAGTGCTAAACAATGTACCCAAAACCATTGCTTTGGTGATAACTTATATTCTTGAGATGCTAAATATAAGCTTTGTGCAAACTCAGTACTAATATGTTCAAGTACAGCTATTGCCTCGTGGTTATAAAGATTGGTTACAATATCAAATTCATAACCTAGCTCATAACCACGAATAGTTCTAAGATTAGACATTAGTTAAGGAACTATACATCATAATCATTAACAGCGTTAGCTTTCTTTATTCATCAAATCACTGATGGTATTACCTTCACTATTCTGATATTCCATCCAACAACCTTTACTTCTATCCCAGTATTCTAAACCAGAAACATTAGAATAATCTGGCTTAATATCACAGCGCCATTGGAAAAGGTCATACTCAACTAGGGTTTTAATAACTAGCTTTGCTTCCTCAATACTGCCTACCTCTACAATAAATCTAGGTTCTGGTAATTGCGGAATATGCCATACCCTATACCTAGTTTTAGATACCTTATAAACACTTTTAGACTCCATATTAGTAAACCTTTACAACTACACAAATAAACTTTAGAAAGTATTGTACTTCCCCTTCCTTATTAGTCCACTCTACAAGGTCTATATAACCTTCTAGATAGACTAATACATCTACATCAACATTACTATTAACTAGCTTTGCCGCATTACCTACAGCAGTAATAGAATAGTAATGCTTATCTCTGATAGTCCTGTTTATCACTATGGGAAGCTTTACTTTATTACCAACACTTACTGGTAATTTAAATATTTTACCCATAGTAGTAAAACAGCTTATATAATCAAAGCTTGGGGCAATGTAGTCTACTTCTAACCAAGTATTATTAGACTTAGTGCGGTTCCATAAACTACCATACACAAACACTTTATCTAACTCATTAAAAGTTAGTATTTTATCTGCCATTGCCCCAAATGCTCTAAGTATTATGGGATATCCATAATCTTTACCATTGCCCCTAAATTCAGAATTGAATGTAACACTGTTTTTATCCTGTGTTAAACATTGAAGTAAAGTGAGTGTAATTAATACTTTCATAGTTTTAGTAATAGGTCACACTCATTAATATCGTTAGATAATCTATTCATCATCATCATCAATTGGTGCTATTGATTGAAGCCCTAATGATTTTAAAGTAGTGCGCGACTTTTTAACTAATTCTTTAAAGTTCTTAGTTTTTCTTACCTGAAACCAATCGTCTTTATCATGAACCATCAAACCTATTTCATCAAAGTAGATTAAATTGCCTAGTCCTTTAGATACTCCATACTTTCTAATAGCATTAGATAAAATATTATAATCACCAATTATTCCCTGGTAATCATTATTTAAAGCATCAAACATTCTCTCATATAATTCAGCTTTTTCCATGATTAAAATGCATACTCCACAACATCGTTTACAACATCATACCCTCTATTAGCTAAAAAATTAACTATCGCTTTATGACTTGCCTCCCTACCTTTCATCATGTCATACATGCGCTGTGCTGCTCCTATTTCTATCTTTTCTTTTTGTGTTAATTCCTCTACTTGTTCTAGTATCTGAGCTTCAAAATACTTTTGTTGATTAGCTTCTGTCTCAGCTTGTATCTTAGCTCTCTCAGATGCTTTCCTATCACGGTCAACTAACTTAGCTAATAGCTCTCCATTAATACCCCATACCTTTACCTCCCATTGAAACTTACCTTCAAGTCTGTCTGCTGGTCTTAATGCTGCAAGTTCATCACACTTGGTATCTGAGTTCAGCCAATAAAAGAAATTAGTAGCTTCATACTCTGTATTGAATCCAAAGTAAACCACGTGCTGCACACCATCACACATCTGACAAGCAATACGTTGTGATAATGGCAATAATGAATAATTACCTTTGGGACTACATAATACAATCCTTCTCACGTACCAAATAGCATCTATTAATTCCTGCTTAACCATCCGTGACCAGGTTTTACCAAACTGACTCTTAACAATAACCTGACCCATTTCTTTATTTATCTTACTAGCTACTAACTTAAGCTGTGAAATATTCATGCACAGTAATACATCTATATCTTTGATAGAGCTAATCTTAAATCCTTTTATCCACTCAGCAGCTTTCTTATATTGTTTGTTAATCATATATCTAATCTCCCTTTAATTATTAAAGTATATACATTTATAAGTGAGTAGTGCAAGATACAAAAGTATTATTTCCTACTAATATAGGGACTAGTAGGAAATAATAGTTCATAGATATTAACGCCGTTAGGCTTTTAATTTAACCCACGCAGGAAATTTGTGGCGTACTTTTAGAATGCATTTCTATTTGCTGCCATCAGCATGTATTTGAATATCTCCTGGTTTTACAAAATCTTCAAATACATTAGCTGTACTATTCATTTCATCCTCCCAAGTCCAAGCCTTTTTATTTTCCATTTCTAATTAAATATCCGCTTGCTGGTGCATGTCCATCTCCACCAAAAGCCCTTGATACAGTTGTAGTATCAAACTTTCCATTGGAACACAAAGACCATTTTTGTCCTTCTTCTGTATCATAATAAGCAGCACTAAACTTTGCTTCCTGGAATTTTAGGTATAAGTATTCGCAAACTTCGCTACATGCCCAAGCTTCATTCTCAGATAACTTAACTACTGGCACTTCATAGCCTTGTATGTTTTGCCAGTTATAGGAGCTAGCTAACTCCTCAACTTTTTTCTTTTTAGCTGCTACTTCCCTTGCGCCTAGCTTACTTAATACCGCGACCAATTGGTCACTTGACAACGGTTCAAGCATACTAAACACATCAAAGTTTCTACCTATGGCGCTAACAGCAGCATGAATTTCATGAGTAGCTGGTAACTTATGCTGCCATCTATCGCGGTCATCAATGTACTTTAGGATAGCTGGTACAGGTTTATCAGGAAAGAAATATTCCCAGGTTAGTATGACGCCACACTTATAGTTATTGAAAACTATCATTTCTTCTAGGCTACGCATACCTAGAAGTTCTTGCATCTTCTTCTCATGATGGTCTATGAGTCTAAAGCCTACTCCACGATTTAGCCAGTCTTCTAATACCCACGGTTCAAATGAAAAGTCTAGTATGTAGACATAATCATTTTCCTGTGGAATATCATACTCTGGTGGTGTTTCCCCCTTGGGAACATAGCAGCAACCAATGTATTTAGCCTTATCTCCAAACTTTTTTATTTACTACTGCTGCACTAAATATTCCATCAGGGCATGGAGTGTTTTTACTTACGTTGTGGTAAAAAATTATTATGTTAGACATTTGTTTCCTCCTTAACTTGAATTGAATGTATGCCAACTACTAACTGTTTACAAACTATTAAACATTGTTCTAAAGCTAAAACACCTGTGCTATTTAATTCACCAGTAGAGGCAATATTAATAGTTTGACTACATTTATCAACTGTTGCAAACACTGAATGACAATAGTGAAACCCTTCTGCTAAACTAGAAATTTTATAAGATACTTTAACTTCGTATCTATATTGATAATCCTGAATATCAACATTCATACTATCCACCCTCCATTGTTCTTAATCTTAATTACGCCCTCTGCTACTGCCTCTTCCCAAAGTCTATCAATGCTCCAGGACTCTAAATATTCAAGCAGTTCTTTAGCTTCTAAATCTCCCTCATGTACACGCTTGCATAAGTAATCAGCAAACTTAGTAGGAAATGTAAATCTGTCTGGATAAGCTCTAGCTAATATTGCTATACGTTCCATCAACTTACTTAAACATCCTTTATCTGCCCAACGTAAACCCATTTTCTCAGCAAGTAGGGTTAATGATTCTTCGTCCTGCTGAGAAAGGGTTATTGTCTTAATGGGCTTGATTCTGCCCAATTAATTTACTCCCTTATCTAATACAACTTATTGAATAACTGCCGTTTAAAACTTTCACCCTCACCTGCTTCACACATCATCACTGCTAGCATTGCCGCCTCAGTTGGATGCATCTTAGTCATAGCTTCAAATAATACACTTATATTACCGTTAATATAAGTCTCCACTAACTCCTCAAAGTCTTGCCGTGTCATACTTGTTCCTCCTTCAATAAATCCTAAATTACATTACACACTTTTAAATGTAAATACTTTAGTTACATTTCTTTACATCAATATCTTTAACGGCGTTAGCCTATCGACAGGTCAGATAAGATGGTATAGTGTAAATATCACTCTTTGAGTTACCTTACTCCTGCTTGCGGGATTGAAACTAAAACTACTAGCCTTAACTTAACTACACCCGCTTGCGGGATTGAAACAAGTGAGTTTTGAAATTGAATACGACCAATTGGTCATAAGTACTGTGTTATGCTAGTTACTTATGACCAATTAGTTTATGTAGGTATGGATGCACGTAGAATTAGTTTAGATACTGGCAATAACTATTTGTCAGGTAGTGATTTAGAGGTGCAAAGTGTCAGGGATATTTTGAATATGGCGCCGTGTACGATTAGGCAAGTATGTGATAAAACAGGTATGCCGAGAGAGAAAGTAATTGATTGTATGAAAGTACTGATAAGGGAGAAAGTATTAGTGAAGACACGTAACAAGTATTCCATACTTAAGGAGTAGTGTAGTGGGATATATAAGGTGGAGTGAGGCGGAGGTGAAGGACTTGGCGCCAGGGATAAAGCTGTATAGGAGTGAGGGATTATTTACCTGGATATGTAGTGTAGGGCAGGTGAAGGATTATGCTGTATATGTGGGAATGAGTAATGATTTGGAGGATTGTTACAAAACTGGGCATAAAGTTAGGGATGAGGTATTATGTGGAATGTTATTCCCAGTGATTGTAAAAGCAGAGTTAGTTTATAGGATATAAAGATGAATAGCAACAGCGAAGAGATAATTAGCATTACATCTGATTTGTTAAATACAATGTATGTAAGCTTAGGTAAATTAGTTGAAGTTAAAGCTAATATACATACTCTAAAAAACTTTATACATACGATGGAAATGCTTGACCAGTCTTGGTTAAAAGAAAGTAATCAACTACCTAGAAATATTGGTATACCATATACAGAATCTTGTATAAACTATGGAAGGGAAATGATTAGTATTCCTCAACAATTGTATGAAAATGCAGTTATAGAAGCAAATCATGCAATAGGTAAATTAGCACAGAAAGAACAAAGAATAGCAGAATTAGAATCAATGTTACAAAATCAACAGTGTGTATAATATGAAAAATGATATTAATGAAGTTAATAAACAAAGGCTAGTTAAATACCGCAAAGAAAGAGATTTAGCCTATTCAGAAAGAAATAAGATGCTAATTGCTTTATGCAAAATGGCATTAAAACTGGGTTGTAAATGTGGATTAGGTTTACATGAAGGTGAAGACTGGGAGGATGATTGGCGCCATATAGTATTCATAGATTTTCCATCAGGTCAAGCTAGCTGGCATATCCATGATAGCGAGAAAAATAACTTTAGCTTTCTTGGTGAATACTATGGTAAATGGGATGAGCATAGTACTAAAGAAAAGTGGGATAGAATAATCAATGCTTTTGATATTGAGATGGCACTATGACTAAACCTTTTTCTCCTGAATTACCCCACATAGCACATGGTTATTACTGGTGTGATTATTGTAATGCAGAGACTTACTGCGTACCTAAAAAACGAGATAAGCCATTGATTGTTGGTAAGACTGCAATTGATAATTTCTCAGCTAACTACAAGCTTGTGTGTCTGACTTGTAAAAATTAATTGTGTGGTAAAATACCCGTGTACACAATAAGTCCCCTCGAACCACCAAGTTTAGGGGACTTATCATATCGCAAATACTTTAACAGTATGGTAGCACAAGACAACACTGCTAGCAACCAATTTGCTGCAAATACCTCTAAAGATAGACAAACAGGACACGATAAGGTTGATGCAATTAGTAGGCTGCAATTGCTTGGAGATATAACACCACGTAGCTGGTATAAGCATATCTGTTACACAACAAAGACTGGTGATACCAAAGTAGATAGGTTAGCAATAGATATACTTAGTGATATTATCTACTGGTATAGAGCTTATGAAATAAGAAACGAGATAACTAGTTTTCATGAAGGTTGGGGCAAAAAGTTTAAAGAAGATATGCTACGCCGCAGCACAGAAGACTTTGCCCAATCACTTAATGCAACAGCTAGGACAGTAAGAGAATCAATAAAGGTTTTAGAGTCTCTGGGATTGATACAGGTTGTGTACAAACCTTTAAAAACAGACTTTGGAGTTATCCCAAACATAATGTATATCGATGTGTTCCCGGATGCTATAGCTAGCATTACTTATCCTGTTACTAAAAATAACGATAGTTCTAACGTAAACGCTGAAACCCTTGAAAAGTCCTTATCTACGAAATGGTCGATAAGCAGTGACGAAATGCGTAATGCCTTATCTACGAAATCGTCGATAAGCAACTACGAAACCGTAGGTATTACTATATATAGGGAGAATTCATCAGAGAATACGACAGAGAGGGAAGACGCGCGTGCGCGCGAAGTCCACCCCCCCCTAAAAACCCTTGAAGATTTTTCAAATAACCAAAATGCAGCTGTTCCAGAGGTTAAAAATAACCAACAGGGTTTAAATGACCAGGAAGACCCTTCAAAACAACAAGATGTAGTAACACCCCAATCATCAAACAAACAAGACTTAAAGGGTCACGGAGACACTTCTAATAGCACAGAGGTGAAGGTAGTTGAAGATTGTAATAAAATTGAAGACTCAGAAGTTCCCCAAAATCCAAATACTGTTGAAGTTCAGGTAGTTGAAGATTCTTCTACTACTGGAGAGGGCTTTAGAGTCCCTGGCAATAACCAAATTCCTCATGAAGGCAAATTAGCCCCCGGCGTGTTCGATAAACCGGAACAAAAGAATAAATACAAATTAACTAGTTCAGTAGAGGATTTTATAAATCGGTATGAGGAGACGGGTAAAATTCCGAATTATGGTACGGAGTTTAAACAGTGGGCAATGGATGAAATAGGGGAGGTAGTGAAAAAGTATAGGAAGTCGGGAGAGATTCTTAAAGGTAAGCCTAACGATATTGATACTAGTTTTTTAAAACATATTGCAGCTAGTTCAAACAAAAAAGGTAAGCCTGCAGATTTTGATATTCATAATGCTTTTAACTGGGTAGTTAATGCTGAGAAAGACCCTATTAGATGGCAAGAGTTAACACTGTTAGTTACCGCATGGGAATTAAGTAAAATAACAGGTAAAGATAATTTAAATGTTGTTGAAGAAATAGAAAATTCTGGTAGAATGAGAGTAAGAAGAAAGTTAAACATTAACTAAGGCATACCATGATAACTGAACAACAAATCAAAAAATTAGTATCTGAGTTAGAAGCTTTTTATGGAAGTAAGGTGATGAATGGAGGAATCTTAGAATCCTTATGGATACAGACTTTACAGCAATTAAGCATAGAACAACTAGAGGATGCAATAGCTAGTTGTTTTTCAAAGAATCCCAAAAGTCATGGTTTCTTTCCATCACCTCAACAACTACTAGAATATGTCAAAGGAGAATACAGACCACCAGGAGAAAATAAGATACAAGGTGATTTAAATATCCCTGCATTACAAAGTGTTGAAAGTAAATTAACACCTGAACAAATTAAAGAACTACAACTTAGAGGTAGGCTGCAAGCTAAGATATTAGCCTATGGTGGAAGGTTTATGAGTACTGAAGAGAAAGACGCTTTTATAGATAGCTTGAGGTTAAAACCAACTTATGAACTAGAGCATATAGCGGGTAATGCAGAACAAAGCATGTCCAACATAAAAGACTCTGGTAAAGGCTTGGAGCATCTAGCAGAGTCTTTTAAGCTGATTAAGGACAAACTTAACCACGTAATCAATTAGTTTGCCTGTTACCGCAGGCACTAGCCCAAGTATTCTTTTCTTGGATGCTGTAATGATAGCATCTTTTTTAGTGCGACCAATTGGTCATATAACTAGTACAACAATAGTAAAACCCTGAATCCGAAACGATTAGATACCAGGGTAAGTGTTTTTCGGGTGCATTAAACTAATTATGTATTAGTTGTTGGCAATATGTAATCAGTATAAATACATAGAAAAATAGGGTATACCCTAAGATACCCCAGTAAGTCAAAGCATATATTACAGTTGTAGGAGGTACTAAGTAAACCAAGATAATGAAGAGTATCTTGGAAGGGACTTAACATCTACCATATACCCTACTATATTTAGGCTTTACATAGTTTGGCATTAGTATAAATACGTAAATTAAAACCTGGTATATAGGTGTTACCAGGTAGTATAATGCCCGTTGTTTAGGGCACTTGTGTATAGGTATATTAGCATGTGCGCGTATTATCTTTTCCAACCTGAATCAGCTTTGTAAGGCTTCCAGTACCAACCTTTACCATTGCACATAAAGCATTGCTTGTTTTCCTTGACTGATAGCACTGCTGTGTATCCTGTACCGATACTTTTTCGTTAACAATTCCCAACGCATGTTAACAAATACATAAGCTGAGATTCTCTCTCAACCAAGGCGTATCAACCAATGCACGAAGGAAAATCCCCCGCGCACCATTTAAATCTCTATCCATAGTTTTACCTGTGGATGGTGACTTAATGATTTTAGACCCACCTAAGTTTTTAACTATTTCGCCTGTCCAGCTAACTGTTTTAGAAGTATAAGCTTCGTTAACATCTAATACCACTTTGTTATGTTCAAACGCTTTATGTTTTATAAATTGCTTAAACTGATAGTGAGAAAGAGTTAACATTTGACGTACAGACTTTGACCGGATTCTACGCTTTCCTTTCTTTGCCATTTGAGATGTTTCAAAAGTAGGGAGTAGAATTACATCAAAGTTATCCACCAAAAACTTAGCTGACTTTTGATGTAGTTCAGATACTAAGTTTTTAATTTTAGCTCTAATTCTGTTAGCTGCTTTTTTGAATCTTCTTTTTTGTTGTCCTGTAGTTTTAGCTATTAGACTACATAAATCGTCAAGTTTAAAACAAAGCTTTTGAATTTTAATATTAGCTTTGTTTCCCAACCAACCAAAAGAAGACTCGGAAAAATAAGTTAAAAATGTTCTAATGCCTGGGTCTAAAGCTACAACACGTCCTTGGTTCTCGGTTTCTAGTTGTAGGCTTTCTGTCGGTAATGTCAAATAGTAGTCGCCATAAACACATACTAATCGACAGTCACCAAAGTTTTTAGGCAAAGATTCTTTATATTTAACTTCACCTAATATTGTGTGATAAATTCCTTTTTCTGAAACGGCAGACTTAGGGATATAACACGATTGTTTTGGAGATTTCCTAGATTTAAAATTAACTCGACTTACAGTACCCGTCTGTTTAAATTTAAGCTTGGCGTTACTAACAGCTTTACAAGCATCTTTTATTGCTATTGATTTAATCTGATAAGGAGTGTCTTTACACCAATCAGGTAAGTTATTAAGGATATCACCTTTTATTGCTTTCCAGTTAGCTTTTATAACTCCATCTCTTAGTAGTTCGACAGTCTGATTG
>ERZ1066124.555-NODE-555-length-21650-cov-27.877796_pt1 | contig 21650 bp, 21 predicted proteins | sample MGYA00382771_ERZ1066124 | MGnify/ENA primary metagenome ERZ1066124 (study PRJEB33369, sample SAMEA5778354) | biofilm metagenome | biome: Industrial cooling water; feature: Water cooling tower basin; material: Biofilm | place: United Arab Emirates | collected... | reverse complement strand
ATAAGAATTCAGGAGACAGGAGTTAGAGATAAGAATTCAGGAGACAGGAGTTAGAAGCGAGAATATCCCTTCTGTCTCCTGAATTCTGTCTCCTGAATTCTATAGTTTTTAGTTTTGAATTGATAATTTTATTTTTTGTTTCAGTATGACTTCTATTCCCATTTCTAAAAATTCAGCTAATACATCAAGTTTTTCAGGTAACAGTCGCTCAAGGTTGAAGGAAAGAACACTGCTGTTTCGCTACCTGGCAGAAATAAATCTAATTTTTGGCGCCTGGTATTTACAATGGCGCCTCACCCATTCGATTAATATGGATGCCCTATGGCTGTCTATTCCCTTGATAATAGCTGAGATTTACAGCTACTTTGGCGGCATGATGTTTGTAATTGGGCTGTGGCGTCCACTAGTTCGACAAGTTAAGTCGCTCGACCAGCTAACACCAGCTATTCCTAGCTCAGATTATCCTACTGTTGACGTGTTTGTTACCTGTTATAACGAGGCGCCGTCCATCGTTGAACAAACAGCTAAAGCCGCTCTAGCAATGGATTATCCAGCGACAAAGCTACGGGTTTATGTGCTAGATGATGGTAATTCGCCCGAAATGCGCGCGATGACGGAAAAACTTTGTATAGAGGATTTACAGTCACCAAAATTACAACAAGAAAGTAATCGTATTGACGCAGAACTTTCGGGTTTGTTGCAACGACTAAAGCAACTAGAAAGTCTAACGCTCAATTCAATAGCATCTGAACAATGGCTCTTAGACTTATCCGAAGGTCAGGTTGAGACAACAGACAAAAAAGCCGCTGAATTATTGCAAAGTATGCAACAGTTGTTTGTTTGGCTAAATAAAAATCAAGACAGCAGCAATTTAGATTCAAATACGATTTCACGTCTTTTAACAGATGAACGGCATAAATTAGAAGAAGCAATTCGTCAAAAAGAACACTCATTACTAGAAATCGCGCGTTTTCGCTATATTGCTCGTCCTAAAGTTCTTGGCGTACCTCATCATGCAAAAGCAGGTAATATCAATTATGCAATTTTCTCTGGAGAAACATCAGGAGAGTTTATTGTTACTCTAGATGCCGATCATATTCCTAAGCCCCAATTTCTCAAGCGAGTCTTGCCATATTTCTATACTTATAATGTACTCGCCGGAAAATATGAGTCAAATCGCATTGCTTTTGTTCAGACTCGTCAAGATTTTTATAACCTTCCTACAGGCGACCCATTTGCACATAGAGCCAATTTATTTTATGGACCGCTGCAACAAGGTAAAGATGGCATGAATGCCGCTTTTTATACAGGTACAAATGCGATGCTAAGGCGTGAAGCTTTAGTTAGTGTCGGACTACAAAATTTTTCTGATGAGTATGCCAAAGATGCAAAACGTTTAGATGAGTTTGATTTAGTTGGGGGTGTATCTAGCAACAGTATTACAGAAGATATGAATACAGCTATGCGTCTACATAGTGCTGGCTGGAAGTCTATTTACCATAATGAATCTTTGGCAGAAGGTTTGGCGCCTGATGATTTAAGCTCTACTTTGAAACAACGGTTACGTTGGGCGCAAGGTACTATTCAAGTGTTAGTGCGAGAAAATCCACTTACTAAGCCAGGACTATCTTTTTGGCAGCGTTTGCACTATTTTAAGACGATGTACAGCTATTTTTCTGGTTTTGCTACTCTTGTATTCATTTCTTGCCCAATCATCTATTTTTTCACAGAAATAGTCCCAGTGAAAAGCTACGGCCCAGATTTTGCCATCCACTTTTTCCCAGCTTTTATTGTCAACCGCTTGACATTTATTGCAGCTACTTGGGGTATTCCTGCTAGTGAGGTTTGGCGCTCCGAACAGTATGCAATTGCATTATTTCCTCTTTTAATCCAAGCTGTATGGAGTGTATTTTCAGGGCAAGCGCTTAAATTCCAAGTAACACCCAAACAACGACAGTCTGGGATTTATCTGCGCTTAATTGTACCCCAACTAATTGTCTTTACCCTCACCATTCTTGGAATATTGTGGACTCTAATTCGTTTTGCAAGTGGTAATTTAAACGAACCTTGGGTTCACCTGCTTAACAGTGCTTGGGCTATTTACAACTTGTTCCTTCTATCAGCTATTATCCGCGCGGCTGTGTGGCAACCTCAAAAAATGACTTAAAGAGAATACAGGAGACAGAATATAGGAGACAGAATACAGGAGACAGAATATAGGAGACAGAATTTAAGATCATCAAATTTCTATCTCCTATCTTCTACCTCTGACAATAAAAAATATACGTCTAGATATTGCCGTTTTTATTAAGTCAGTGCCAAAATAGAAATGTGTAGGTAATAACCCAAATTGGAGTATACAAAAATTATGGATACTAATGTAAAAGTACTTGAACCTTCTGGAATTTTAGACGGAATTAGAGGTAATCTACTTCGCCGTGAAATTAGCGATATTGTAGCTAACAAAGTAGAAATTCTTTTGATTGATTTAAAAGAGGTCAAGTTTATTGACAGTTCTGGTTTAGGTGCTTTAGTATCATCAATGCAAATGGTGCGAAATGCAAATGGTAAACTATTTATATGCTCCGCTAGCGACCAAGTAAAAATGTTGTTTCAACTAACTAAAATGGATAGACTTTTTCAAACTTTTGATGACCAAGCTGATTTTTGCCGTCAAATATTGGCAGTACAATAATTTGCTTAACTTTAGTTAAATTCGGCTTTCAGTAAAGACAAATCATCATCTAAATTACATTTACCATTCAATGCCATGATATACTTTAATATTTGATTTAAATCGTGCGTTTCTTCCTTGCTGTAGTTGATAAGATAATCAATGAAAGCGTTGATACCCCAAATAGTACCGTCTGGCTGGTTAATTTCGTAGGCGCCATCACTAAAGATGTATAAAGTGCTATTCTCTTCAACATCAAAGGCTACATTCTCAAATTCAATATTGGGCACAAAGCCAATAGGCAAATCTAAAGAACCTAGCTGTTGAACTTGGATTTTATTTGTAGATGTATGAGATAAAAGTACAGCTTGCGGATGTCCAGCACTAGCATAAGTAAGTTGACGTTTTCGACGGTTATAAACTCCATACCAAATTGTGAAGTATTTATCACCGTGATTGCTCATCTGAAAAGCATTATTAAGTGCTTTCAAAACTTCGCTAGGTTGAGAAAAGTTAGTATTAGGGAGAGACTGCGAACGCAAGACGTTAAGTACAGATACAGATAGTAAAGCTGAACCTACCCCATGTCCCGACACGTCTAATAAATAGATAACCAAATTTTCATCATCGAGCCAGTAATAGTCGAAACAATCACCCCCTAACTGTGTTGAGGGAACAAATAAAGCTTTTGTAGTTACTGTTCCAACAAGTGGTTCGGGTAAAAGCGACCGCACATAATCTGCTGCTTCGGCTAATTCTGCTTCTAAAATTTGCTTTTGGGTTTGCAAATCCTGATTTAATACTTCTAAAGCTTGTTTTTGGTTGTGTAAATCCTGATTTAGCTGGTGTAACCTTAACCCCGCTCGTACCCGTGCTTTTAATTCGTTCATCTCAATGGGTTTAGAGATAAATTCATCTGCACCAGCGTCAAGTCCCCGAATTCTATCTTCTTCCTCACCCTTAGCTGCTCCTTTAGCAGTTAGGAGAATGAAAAAAGTAGTTGTCATCTCTGAATCTACTTTAATTTGGCGACACACTTCTAGTCCATCTAAATTTGACATCATCCAATCGCAGATAATTAAAGCTGGATGTAACTGCTTCGCTAGTACAATTCCTTCTTCCCCATCACTAGCAACACTAACATCATAACCTTGGTTTTGAAGTGTTCTTTTTAACGCTGCGCGCACAATTGGGTCATCATCAATGATAAGGATTTTAAACATGAATTACAGCTTTAATAAATAGGGTTTCAATACGATTAAATTATATTTTATACTATATTAACAATTATTTGATATTTAGAAAAGTGGCTAAAAAAATTCAATTAAAAGTTAACACAGACCTTACTGCTTCATCTCAGGTTTTGTCATGGTTTGAGCAGATAAATGAACCTCCTATTTCCGAACCAGAAATTTGGTGGAAATGTCAAACACTTATAATAGAAGGATTTACAAATATTGTAGAACATGCTCATAAAAACATGCCACCATCAACTTTAGTTGAAATTGAAGCAATCAGGTCAAGTCAAGAAATAGAAATTCGTATTTGGTCACAAGGTGCATTTTTTGACTTAGAAAAAAAATTACAAGAAACATGCGAATTTGAAGAGAATGAACAAGAGCGCGGAAGGGGTTTAAGAATTATGTCAGCAATCGCAGACAAATTGAGTTATGAGCGTACAACAGATAATCGTTATTGTTTATTTATTAGTAAAAGCGTAAGAAGTTAAGAACTGTAGGGGTGGGCAGTGCCCACCTTACAAAAGTGCGGAGTTGGGAGTTGGGAGTGGAGGTGTTTGAATTAAAAACGTTTGAATACGATTAACAAATGTCTCTAAATCTAGAATTAAATCAGCAGTGCCTCGACGCTCGCCTTTTTTAGCTAATAGTTCTAGTTTTTCTGCGGCTTGCTGCATAATTGTGGCGCCAACATTACCACTGGCGCCTTTAAGATGATGAGCAAGGCTCGAAACTTGCTCAAAATCACCTTGATTAATAGCCAGTTTCACAGCTTCTAAACGAGATTGAGTATCATCAACAAAAATTTGTAATAGTTCTAATTCAAATTCGGGGTTATTTTCTGAAAGCTGATGTAAGTGTTCCCAATCAATTGGTAACTTCATTAAATCAGTATCTGTTTGTTTTATAAATATCAAATTCTCCCAATGTTTTAGTGCTACTGCTAATTTCTCTTTTGATACTGGCTTACTTAGATAGTCATCCATTCCTGCATCTAGACACATTTGCTTGTCTTCTTTCATTGCATTAGCAGTCATCGCAATTATTATAGGGCGCCGATGGTTAATAAATTTGCTCTCTTGCCAACGATGAATTTCTTTTGTCGCATCCATACCATCGAGAACAGGCATTTGACAATCCATAAGAATCAAATCGTAAGGAATTTTTTCTAATAAATTCAACGCTTCTTGACCATTAGCAGCAACATCAGCTTGATATCCAAGACTTTCAAGTATTTTTAGGGCGACTTTTTGATTAACTACGTTGTCTTCGGTTAGTAAAATTCTTAATTTGGGTTGAGTAGGAGAAGGATAGAGGTCGGGAGTCGGGGGGTCAGGAGTCGGGGGGTCAGGAGTCGGGGGGTTAGGAGTCGGGGGGTTAGGAGTTAGGGGGTTAGGAGTCAGGAGATTTGTTTGCTGTCTTCTATCTCCTACCTCCTGAATTCTGTCTTCTGAATTCATTCCTAAAATATTCATAATCGTATCGAGTAGTCGAGATGGTTTAATGGGTTTAACTAAATAAGCAGCAAATCCAATTTTGAGCGCTTGTTGTACTTCATTACGCTGATTTGTAGAGGTGAGCATAATTAAGGGTATTTCAGTAATAGCGGAATTTGCCTTAATTTGTTCTCCCAAAGTGATGCCGTCTGTTTCTGGCATTTGCATGTCAATTAAGGCGATATCATATGGTTTATTTTGCGCGCGTGCATCCAACATTGCTTTGAGTGCTGATACTGCACTGTCGGCTTCATGTACACACATTCCCCAACGGGTGGCTTGATGGTAAACAATTTTGCGATTCGTAGCGTTATCATCTACCACTAATAAACGTAAATTACTAGAAAGTTTTTGAGCTTCTGTTGCGGTAATAGGTACTGGCGCCAAAGCGAAACTCACATCAAACCAAAATGTCGAACCTTTGCCTAACTGACTTTCTACTCCAATTTCTCCCGACATTAAGGTAACGAGTTGTTTGCAAATGGCTAATCCTAAACCAGTACCGCCATACTTACGGGTAGTCGAAGCGTCTACTTGGGTAAATGGTGTAAACAGTTTGCTTTGGTCTTCTGTGTTAATACCAAGACCAGTATCTGTGACGCTAAAATGAATTGTGGCTGTAGTAGAGGAAAGCTCTTTTACTTCTGCCCGCACTACTACTTCTCCATTAGTAGTAAATTTAATTGCGTTTCCAATTAGGTTCATGAGAATTTGCCGCAAGCGACTAACATCCCCTTTAAGATGAATCGGAACGTTACGATAAATTAAAGCAGCAATCTCTAATCCTTTTTTGTGAGCTTGAGGCGCCAGTAAATCTAATACTTCTTCTATACAGGTAGACAAATTAAAGTCTAAAATCTCTAAAGTCATTTCCCCAGCCTCAAGTTTAGATAAATCCAAAATTTCATTGATAAGGGTTAACAGCGCGTCTCCACTGACACGGACTGTTTCAACAAAATCTTGTTGTTCTGATGTCAAGTTAGTTTCTAATAAAAGTCCAGTCATCCCCAATACAGCGTTCATTGGGGTGCGGATTTCATGACTCATGTTCGCCAAAAAAGCACTTTTGGTTTGAGATGCTAACTCTGCTTGACGACGAGCTACTTCTAATTCTTGTCGCTGCTCCCTTTCCGCTTTTAGCAATTGTTTAAGTTCTTCTTTGGCTTGGTTGCGCTCGATAAATTGCCCTATTTGTTCACCTAAAGAAATCAGCATCTTTACCAAATCTGAGTCAGGTTGCTGAGTTTGACGATTAAAGCAGGTAATCATACCCAGAACATTATTACCACTGCGAACCGGAAAACCAAAAGCTCCATGTAGTCCAACTTCGGCAGCAATTTTTCCTCTCAAAAACTTTGGATTATCAACGACATTAGTAAACCATACAGGTTCGTCCAATGCCCAAACACGACCAGGTAAACCAATCTGGGGTGCAAATGTCATTTCTTTAGTTATAGCTTTAAATTCTTGCACGTCAATATTTTCTTTATGCCAAATATCATGGCAACGTAAAACATTTGCGCTTGCGTCTACCATCCAAATTTCCGCCAAATCCCATTCTAAACTTTCGCAAATTGCTTGTAAAATTAAGGGAGTTGCTTCGGCAATGGTAGACGAATCTGCTAACACGCGCGTGGTAGAATGTTGTGCTGCTAAATGCTTTTCATCCCGTCTGCGAGCAGTAATGTCAACCCCGGTACCAATAATATATTCTATGGCGCCTTCATAATCTTTTAAGATGGTATTTGACCATGCAATTAGCCGTTTACTACCATCTTTTGTCACCCAGTAATTTTCATATTCTTTGATAACTTGCCCACTTTGTATCTTAGTAAAAACAGCTTTAACTGGTTCTATTTCTTCAGGAACGAGGAAAATGTTCCAGAAATATCTACCTCTAACTTCATCGAACGAGTAACCTGTTGTTAGCTCACAAGCTTGATTAAAGCGAACAATTTGCCCTTGAGAATTAAGAACTACAACTAAGGCACTAGCTGTATCCAGAATTGCTGAAATAAAATTGCGTTCTTTATTTAATGATTCCTCTGCTAACTTTCGCTCATTAATTTCACGGGATATAAAATAATAAAGTGTTACGATAATAATAAAACTTAGAATAATAGCGATTGCTAGTGTCAAAAATGATTTACGCGCGCTCGCTTGTGCAGCTTGAGACTCTTTATTAAGCTCTTGCCTTTGTTCATTCTCCATCTTCAATAGTAGCTCACGGATATCATCCATCAGGTTTTTTCCCTGATTTGTTTGAATCACTTGCAAAGATGCATCAAATCCTTGGTTTTGGCGTAATTCGATAGTTTGCTTGAGTTCTGCTAGTTTTGCAGTAATTAGAGATTCTAAGCTTTCAATCTGCTTTTTTTGGTAGCGACTATCTATTACTAAACTCTTAATTTTTTTGATTTCTTTATTAATTTTTGCATTTGCTGTTCGATACGGTTCTAAATAAATATTTTGCCCAGTCAAAATATAACCGCGTTGTCCTGTTTCTGCGTCATTTATTGCTAGAATAAGTTCTTGTAACGAATTGATTTTATCTTGACTTTTTCTGACCTGATTATAAGTATTAATCAAAACTTGAGTATTATGGTATGAAACCATTCCAATCAAAACTAAAATTGCCGATGCTAACCCAAACCCAGAAGCAATCCTTTTAAAAAATCGTTTGCGTAATTTAGAAGCTTGCTTACCTTTATTATTTGCCAGTTCTAAGGAAGCTAAATTACGGCGCATTTCCAGTTGCTTAATAACTTGCCGCCCTAATGCTCGCAATGCTTCAATTTGTTCTGAAGTTAATTCTCGTGGTACATAGTCAATCGTGCAAAGTGTTCCTATCGCGTGACCCTCTGGATTTATTATCGGAACACCAGCATAAAATCGGATACTAGGGTTAGATGTTACCAGTGGATTTGCGGCAAACCGTTCGTCGGATGTAGCATCAGGGACAATAAAAACGTCAGTTTGTAAAATAGCGTGAGCGCAAAAGGCAACATCGCGGTGTGTTTCTGAGACTTCCAAACCGATTTTGGATTTAAACCACTGGCGATCACTATCAATTAAACTGATTAAAGCAATCGGAGTTCCACAAATATACGAAGCTATACGAGTAATGTCATCAAAAGCCGCTTCAGATGGAGTATCAAGGATTTTATACTCATTAAGAGCTTCGATTCTCTGTGCCTCGTTTAGTGGTAGTGGTGCTTTCATCCTTGTGTATCTTAATTTGAAGTCAACAGAATCATTTTAAGTAATAACAATATTTGACTTCAAACCGTTACGGTAATTCTACTGAAAATATACATAGCAGCGAATATTTGAGAATTATTTGGGAATTATAAAATCAAGTCCAAACCTTAAAGCAATAATAAACATTTTGTTTTGGTAGAGGATTTTATACATACATTTGTATTAAGTATTAATAACTAATGGCAAGTTATTTTAGACCTTTTGAATCCCCCCAACCCCCCGGAATTCGGGGGGCTAATAGTAAGTCTTATAATATGTATCTACGGTTAGTATTAGCAGTGGTGGGCAGCATAGGTATTTTAACTTTATGTGAAACTAAGCTACTGGCGGCGCCCGAAAATTTCAATCCTGGTCTACAGCCCCCACCACCGAAACCTAAATTAAAACCAACAGAAAACACAACACCGTCAACATCGAGCGAAGCACTAAAACCGTTAGGAGAGTTAGAAAACATCCAAACAGACTTCCGTAACGAAACAGATAACTTTGGTCAACAAAATTTATTCATCGAACCAACCGCTCAATTTAGATTAAATAACGGTAATAAAATCAAATTCAAAACAGGTATAAATTACTTTGACCAACGCAGTGTAAAACCCATAACCAACATACCCTTTCAACTCGGATGGCAAGGAAAAATTGGCGAAGTGACATTGCAGACAGCAGCAGGGATAGATATATTTGACCGTCTAACTCCAGCTATTAATTTTAATGCTAGGGCAGAGACTCCTATTACACCAACAAAAGTTTCACCCGATGGCAAACTGCTATCGGCTGTTATACTATCAGCCAACTTACAACAGGCGCCGTACAAATTCAATGCTCAAACTTTAGAAAATCAAATTACAGCTTGGCGCTATGGACCCGATTTATACTGGCAGATAGACCGTAACACCAGCTTATTTTCATCATTGCGCTTAGGTAATTACAACGATGGTAATTCCGAAGTTCAATCTTTCAGTAGACTAGAGCGCAAAATTGGACAATTTTTCGTAGCAGCAAACTTGTTTACTTGGAACTACGCAGATGACTTCGAGCGTAAAAGCGGCTATTTTTCACCGCAAGACTTCTTAGTCTACAACGCCGAAGCAGGCTGGGAAGGAGATGTTACTAAATTCCTAAAATGTCGGCTTGCTGCTAACCTAGGAAGACAGAGACTTAAAGGAGAATTTGACAACGCCAATACCTATCAAGCGCGCTGTACAGTAAAACTCTCACCCAATATAGAAACAGACCTAGGTTATAACTTTTCCAACGTCCGCAATTTAGATACTGGTGCAAGTGCTTATAATAGTAACTCCATAACAGGGCAACTACGAGTGAAGTTTTAATCTTGTATAGTATAAAGGTATTGATTCTTTCTAAATAATTATGGTACAAACAATCCAAGCGCGCGATATAAGTCTTTACGATTTAGAAGAAAAATTTGGCTTAGAATTAATTAACGACCCTAACTTTTTCACAGAATGGGTAGATAACTTACCAACGCTAGTAGAAGAAGAAAAACTAGCATTAGAACGAATTAAAAGCAACTACTTGAATTTAACAAAACGGCGCCCAATGTCAGAAGAAGCCGTTAAAATGGTAGTACTATCAAGGTTACTAGACCTAGCCGGATTATATCAGGCACCTTACGAAATCGAAACAGAAACCTCCACTCAAATATCTGCTGAAGATGAAGGTGTTATAGTTAAAGGCAATATAGATGTTTTAGTTATACAAAAGCGTCTCTGGGTTTTGGTAATAGAATCAAAAAGCACCAAATTTGACGTAATAACAGCATTACCCCAAGCATTAGCTTACATGCTTGACACTCCCAATATTGAAAAGCCTACTTTTGGTTTACTGCTTAACGGTAGAGAATTTGTCTTTATAAAATTGATTAAACAAGAACAACCAAAATATGCTCGTTCTTATGCCTTATCAATAGAAAAAGAAGATGAACTACAACAGGTATTAACCATATTAAAACGTTTAGGTGAATTGATAGTAAGTGCAACGGATTATTAACAGATGTAACGGATGGTTTATTTCTCTATCCGTTACATCCGTTCTATCCGTTGCAAATATCCGCTACAATCTTACTAGAACTCAACACCCCAGGTATTCCCGCACCAGGATGAGTACCGGCACCAACAAAATACAAATTAGAAATATTCTCACTTTGGTTATGGGGACGAAAATAAGCAGATTGAAACAAAGTAGGTTCAATAGAAAACGCGCTTCCCAAGTAGCTATTGAGGCTATCACGAAAATGCAAAGGGTCTATATAATGTTCCGTAACAATATGCTGCGACAAATCGGGTAAATATTTTTCTTCTAGATATTTAACTATCCTGTCACGAAAAGGTTTTGCCATTGTTTTCCAATCTACATCACCACCCAAGTGAGGTACAGGCGCCAACACATAAAAACAATCACAACCAGATGGCGCCAGCGAAGGGTCAGTAGCAGTAGGTCGATGCAAGTATAGCGAAAAATCATCAGGTAAGTATTTGCGCGTAAATATATCTTCAATCCAATCTCGATAGCGCTTACCCATCAGAATCTCATGATGTGCCATATGTTCATATTGACGATTCGTACCAAAGTACAATACAAACAGCGACATTGAGTAGCGCAGGCTTTTAATTCTCTTATCGCTCCATTTCTTACGGTACTTTGCTGGTATCAAATTTAAATATGTAAAAGCGACATCAGCATTACTAACAACAGCTTCGGCGCCGATATACCCATGATTATTTGTATTTACACCAGTCGCGCGCTTTGTTTTAGCATCAATAACTATTTCTGTAACTTCTGTATTCAGTAAAACCTTACCACCAATATCAACAAACAACCTTCCTAAACCGTCAACCAATGCTCCCGTACCACCCATCGCAAACCAAATACCAAAAGCCTGCTCCAGCTTATGAATCATCGCATAAATCGAAGTACTTTGAAAAGGGTTGCCACCAATTAATAACGGATGAAAGCTAAATACCTGTCGTAGTCGCTCATCTTGAATATATTGATTAACAAACCCTGCTACCGATTTAAAAGACTGTAACTCCACCATATCAGGCGCCACCTTCACCATATCAGTAATACTACCGAAAGGCTTAGTCATTAAAGGCAAACCCTTATTAAAAACAGCTTGACTAGCTTGATAAAAACGTTCGTAACCAGCGACATCATTCGGGTTAAACGAGCGAATTTGTTCAATTAGATAATCAGCGTCGTTGTTATAGTGAAAAACAGAACCATCTTCAAAGCGAATATTATAGAACGGGTTGAGTTGCACAAGCTTGACGTAATTTTCCATCGGTTTACCCGACACATCAAACAGTTCTTCAATTAACCACGGCGCCGTAATAATAGTAGGGCCACCATCAAATTTAAATCCGGAAAGCTCATATACATAAGCACGTCCCCCTAACTTATCACGTTTATCAATCAACGTAACTTGATGCCCACTTGCTTGTAAACGTATCGCTGTGGCTATTCCACCAAACCCGGCACCTATCACTACAATATTCATTGATTACTTGTACCTACACCCAACCTATAATTTCATTATTACTCAATGAATGACCTATGATGCTCTCGTTGAAGTGAAAATAGCTATCATATAATATATTTTGTAAATACCTTAAGCAGCTGTATGCAAACAATCGCAACAAAAGTCAATGTTAGTGAAGACCACAAATTAACAATTCAGCTACCTACTAACATTCCGGCAGGTGAGTACGAGGTCGTTTTGGTTTTAAACAATTCTTCACCTCAGCCTTCTGTAGAAGCATTGATTGCCGAAGCACAAGCTCTTGTACGTCAGTTTGTTCCCGCCGAACGTTCGCTCGCAACAGAACTTATTAACGAACGTAGAGAGGAAGGTCTCTGTGAGTGAGGTAGTTTTGGATGCTTCTGCTGTTTTAGCTCTTCTTAAGCAGGAGACAGGTAGCGAGCAAGTAGCTACTTACATACCACAAGCAGCAATTAGTTCTGTAAATTATTCAGAAGTTGTTGCTAAACTCGCAGACGCTGGTGTGCCAGAATTAACAGTTCAAAAAATTCTTGGTAACTTAAATCTTGAAGTTATTGCTTTTGATTTAGAACAAGCAATAAAAGCAGGAATGCTTAGACCTTTGACAAAGATTATTGGGTTATCGTTTGGAGATAGGGCTTGTCTTGGGTTAGGGCTTTTCCTTAGTCAACCAGTTATAACGGCAGACCGTCAATGGCAAAACCTTAATCTAGGTATTAATATACAAGTTATACGTTAGTCATCGATTTTGTAATTAAATATTCTATAATCTCCTAAAAATCCTGATTTATTTCCCAATCATCTGGGGAAATAGCAGGTTCCGACGGGTCTGCCAAATAAGAATATGGTCGCATTTCTCCAAGAGGATTAATTGGATATTCAGCTTGGGTTTCCGAATTGCTAATTTCACCAAACCTTTCTTGGATACTTTCTCTCAACAGTGAGGAAGCTAACTCTTCTATAGACATTTCATTTAAAGCAGCGGCTTGAATTAGAGATTTTTGAGTTGCTTGATTAATATAAATATTAATACCAATCATAGTTAGACTACTCTAATTTTCTATATTATACCAGATATTATTAGCAAAAGTTAGAGATGCGTATTTTGGGAAAATACGCCATAATTTTCTGAGTCCACCTATTAATTCATCAAATTGACCATTTCACGCACGTTACCATGTACACCACCTACACCTTGATTAAATTGACGGTCTTGTTTATGAACTTTCATAAACATTCCATTTTCAGGCGCCATCACAATTAAACCTTTGCCATTTATTGGTTTTTCTGTAATTAATTGCAAGCGATAACGCATTAGTAGCATTGCTAAAACAATTTTGATTTCCATTATCGCAAACCCGGCGCCGATACAAATGCGTGACCCTGCACTAAAAGAGTTATACTCATACATTGTTGGTTGAATTGTTTCCCAACGTTGAGGATTAAAGCGTTCTGGTTCAGGATAAATTTCTGGCATGTGGTGTGTCTGATAAATACTCACAAATACCTCTGTTCCTACAGGTAATTCGTATCCACCCAAAGTGGTTGGTTGTGAGGTGACGCGACCGTTCCAAGGTATTGCTACACCGGAGCAACACGTGGGCCAGGTACCGTTAATTTGGACTTGGTAATTGTAATCATTATCTTAAATTATTTCACTAAATCGACCATTTCACAAACACCAAGGTGTCCAAGCAACTCATCATCAGTTAGCGTCACACCAGTTTCTGCATCCCTAGCTTGAATAAGCATTGAGAGAATATCAACTTTATCAATACCATTACGCTTTTGCTGAATAATACCCCGCATAGTGCTATCGAGTTCAACCATACCGTTAAGCAGTCTATGGTAAGGAAAACCAGGGATATCAAACGGAAGAGCAAGAACTTCTCGACTTGCAAATTTACCAAAAACTTCTTTCAACAGCGTTGCAAACCTGCCACCATTTTGACTAAAATCCATTCCAAATAAGGTTTTAGTGGCAATACGCATTGTTAGGTGTCGCATCAAATCAAGAATATCTACAACCTCACCAACCTGTAGTTTTTCAAGCTCAGATTGAGTAATTACTACCATATCGTCGCGGTAAGCTTCGATACGTGACTTGTGAAAAGCAGGCATTAAAAGTTGTCGGTGTTGACGATGGTCGGCGCCGTTAACACCAAATAACCCAACCAGAAAATGTCTAAAAGGTTGAGTATGCGCTGAGTCATTCCGCTTGCCGTAAATATGTCCAGTCAGAGGACACTTATGATAGATATCATGCTGGCTAGTTACTTCCCGAACAGCCTCGGCGCCTTTAGCTAACACCGTACCAGGACAATTAGGATATGGCTAATATACATTAGTACCACCACCTTCAGCCAAAGCAACAACCGAACCGTACTTTTCAAACAACCGACTCGACAACTTAATAGAGTCGCCAACAAAATTTAAAACCTGACTAATATGTCCGAACAGTGGAGACACACGCGCGCCAGGTACTGTTATTTTTCGCTCAATGGTATTTGCAATCATGATATATATTTTACAATTTTGTTCGCTACAGATTTAAAGCCATACAAATAAATCTGTTTTAGGAGGCGCCAAAGCTCCATTCAATATGATATTTATAAGTATGGAACGTAACATTAATGTATTTATAGTTGCATTTGCAGAGAAAATATATTTAGAATAAAAAGAGTATGGAATGCTCTAATTCGACGTTGTAGTTAAACTTATACTTATACCCTATGTATAAAAAATGCAGTACTTAACCTTGGATAGCAAGCATTTACTCACGCAGCTAAGTTCATTATCTAGCTTGCGCTGCTTGGCTACAATTGCTTGTGTATTAGCAGCTACCTTATTAGCATCTTGCGACAATGCGGTTGACTCACAAGATAATGTAATTTCCTCAAGAGAAGTACCTCAAGTAGTTCAAAGTGCTTTCGCAAAGAAATATCCAGGTAAAACACCTAACTGGGAATTACAACCTTATGGTTATGAAGCTGTTTTCATTGAAAATGGCATAGAATACGAAGCAGAGTACTCATCTAATGGTCAATGGTTAGAAACAGAGTACGAGCTAACATCAGACAATGGCTTTTCCGAAGTAGTGCTTGATAAAGTTAGAGCGCAATACCCAAGCGGTACAATTAAAAAGCGAGAGATTGAAATTACACCGCAAGGTATTTTTTACGAAGTGGAAGTTGTAAATAATGGTAACGAAGTTGAATTATATTTTGATGGTCGCGGAAACAGGGCGCCAAATTCTCATGAAGATGCTTAGATCCCCCCTAACCCCCCTTGATAAGGGGGGGACAAGAAAAAATATTTTTACCTCCTTAATCTTAATAAACGCATAAAAAGAGCATTTATAGCCCCCCTTCCACGCGGGGGGTTGGGGGGATTAAAATTATTCAACGAGCTTATTGATAACCTGCTCCAAGCCATAAACAACTCGGCTTAACCTTCCATAATCAATTTTATCAGGAGTATCTTCTTGAGTATGATAATAAGGATAGCGGAAAGGAGCAGTATCAGTAACCATTAAACCGTTGTATCCTTGTTGCCAAAATGACCACTGGTCAGACCATCCCACACCAGGAATTTGTGCTGGTAAAGCGGCGCCTTGAGAAGGAAACTTCGCATTGCTACGGAACATTTTTATAACATCTTTCACAAACCCGCTTGATTTAACATTACCAATAAAAGCAATAAAATTTCCTGTAGAAGGATATATATAGTTAAGCGGAAAAGGGTACTTTTGAGTATTATCCTTATCTGAAAAATATCCCATTGTTTCCAAACTCAACATAGCAACAATATTTTCCTTGCGTTCTTTACAACGCTTTGCATAAACCAAACTACCCATATTATCCGTCCAGAAAAAAGGTGGTTCTTCATTGACAAACTCAACAAACCGTAATGTTCGACTAGGTTTTTTATCTACAAAGCGGCGCCCAAGTTCCAGAACAGCAGCAGCACCCGAACCATTATCATTGGCGCCATCACTTGAAAAGGCTGAGTCGTAGTGGGCGCCGATAATTACTATTTCGTTTGGAAGTTTTAAACCGCGTATTTCGACTTCTAAATTAGAATAAGTTTGATTATCGATATTATATTTTTGTTCGCTAACTGTATATCCAGCATTTTGAAACTCTGATTTTAAGAAGCTTGCTGTTGCTTGGAGATTCTCATAATAACTATAATTACGCTTTCCAATATTGGCGCCTATAATTTGAATATCTTTTTGTACAGATTCTTGAAGGGCTGTTTCGCTTGCAGATAGTGGTGATAGCTCACCTTGATAGCTTTTTCCGGGCATTTGGAAAAGAGTAAACCAAAGCCAGGTAATAGATATGATGAGAAATGCGGCTAGATAGCTAAGTCTAATTAATACCGCGCGGTTGATGAGTTTAATTTGTTTTTCTTTCATGTTTTTAGCTCAAGATTTAAATGCCTTGCTAAGATTGGTATTTATGGTAGTCCAATCATTTGCTTATTGCTTATGTTTTTAGAGGCGGGCAAGGATGCCCGCTCCACAAGAGAGTATCAGAAGATTTCAGCCAGCAAACGCGCGCTATACTAATGTACATAGCACACTCTCTTTCAATCATTCATAATTAAGCACAAAATGATATTAAATTTCTTGAAAAAGGCAATATCTTTAATTGTGACTGTCTTCATACTTCTCAATATTTCGGCGCCAGCATTTGCTTTAACTATTCAAGAAGTTCCTAACCCTCGCGCTGTTTACGGTGGTTGGGTGACAGATATGGCAAATATTCTTACTTCAGAAGATAAAAGTACAATAAATCAAATCATCTCTGAATACGAAAGGAAAACTGGTACTGAAATTGCTGTAGTGACAGTTGAAGATACTTCACCAAGCTTGACTCCTAGATATTTTGCAACGCAATTATTTAAATATTGGAGAGTTGGTAAAAAGAACATTAATAACGGCATATTGTTTTTAGTATCTCAAGCAGAACGAAGGGTAGAAATCATTACTGGCTACGGTATTGAAGCTATACTGCCGAACTATAAAGTCAAGCGGATTATTAACTCTAAAATCATTCCTTTATTCAAACTGCACAATTTTTCTGAAGGAACTTTGATTGGTACACAAGCGTTGATTCAAGCTTTATCAGAAGAGAACACTTTTACTGCTGTGTACATTAAGCCTAAAATAGCTGGTAGCAAAGTAACTCATCCTGAATATATATTTTTCGCACTGCTGGCAGGATTAGTTATTGCTGTTTCTTCTATTATTACACTTGCTTTGCGTCCACTTCGTCTGGCGCCGTCTGGCAAATCTCGTGTATATGATGGTACAAAAAACGGTGCCGCAAAATGTAGTGAATGTGGTCAACAAATGCAAAAGCTTGACGAAAAATCTTTAGTTTCATATTTAAATCAACCAGAACAAGTAGCTCAAAATTTAGGTAGTGTAAGCTTTGAGGGTTGGAGATGTCCACAATGCTACCCAGAAGTTCCTGCAACAGGAATCCATCTCCGTGCATATGTACTAAATAACAGGAAATTTATTAATTGTCCGAATTGTGAAGAATTAACTGTTCAGCGTAAATACAAAATTATAAAGCCTGCCACTATAGCGAAAAAAGGTGAAGAGTCAGTAACAGAAAAGTGTAATTGTTGTACTTACTCTCATACAAAAATTCACCCAATACCTAAAATAGGGCAATACAGTTCAAATGGTTCTACTGATGGGGGAATAGGTGGAGGCAGTTGGGGAGATAGCGGTGGTTTCGGTGGTGGAGACTGTGGAGGTGGTGGTGATGGTGGAGGATGGTAATGTAATAAAATAAAGGTATGCCATAAAGTAAAATCACAAAACTAACCTGGCGCCGCAAATACTAGCTGCTCGTTTATCTGGTAAAAAGTTATTTGATGCAATAACTCCCGCTTTGGCTAAAGACCTTTACATACCAATTTCTCGCGAACAAGGAGAATATCTTTATTTAACCGCACGCGCAATAGGCGCCAAGCGAGTAGTAGAATTTGGAACATCCTTTGGAATTTCTACAATATATTTAGCTACCGCCGTACATGATAATCAAGGAGAAATCGTAATTGGAAGCGAACTAGAACCAGCAAAACATCAGCGTGCAACAGCAAACCTCGCTTCATCAGGTTTAAGTGATATTGTAGATATCCGTTTAGGCAATGCTCTAGATACACTTCAAAATATACCCGAACCCATAGATTTAGTACTATTGGATGGATGGAAATATTTATATATTCCTGTTTTAGAATTACTTAAACCAAAACTACGAAAAGGCACCGTCGTTTTCGCCGTTAAAAATGGGAGGAGGTATGGAGTATTCGTGCTACCTTTTGTAGAGTAACGTAGTAATGTAGCGGATACCACTAAAAATTTAGTCGCTATATCCGCCGCATTACTAATTACAAACTGCTTGTTCTGTATACACAGCTATCTATGCTTGGGTAAATCTATCTATCAACTCTTCGCGTGATAATTGTGTCTTTTTTCATGTATAAATTAGAGTCAGTTCGTTTGTTTGTTTGTAAATAATTAATTAAATTTTTGATAACTCTCTGAAATTAGATGTTTAAGCTTTTTGTAATAATTAATCATACTCAAAATTCCTAGAGGATAAATTAGGCACGTATATATCCTCTAGGAAAATCAGATTAAGGCGCCGAAAGTCTTATGTCAACCACATTCTGGAAAGAAAGAGTCATCTTGATTTTCTCGTAAGTTAAACTTTTTTTTAACTTCGTGCAAAGTAAGTTCGCTTGCTTGGACGACTTGCAACATAATCAATATTTTCGATGTAATGTATCGATTATAAAGCATTTATGAATCAAAATATTCTCAACTTTTTAACAAAATCGAGAATCTTAAAGTTTCGTAATAATTAGCTGCAACGTTCTACAAATTCTACTTCTGGTAATTTACCTGCACGATACTGGGTAACTCGCTTACCATCGGTTTCAAAAACTACACGATAATTTTTATATAGTGGCTCTTTTGATATAAAAGTAAGGTAATGTCCACCTTTAACATATTTATGTGGTGTAACTTGGATTTTTCCTGGGTAAAGTGATTTAATGCGGCTTTCAGTATCACCTATTTTGGCACCGCTGACTGTGGTAATTTTAGTATTTTTAGTTACATCAATTCTCGAAATACGTCCATCGGTAAGCATGAACTCTACACCAGTAGGCGTATGAATGGGTTTAACATAAAAACAGCCTTTATTTTGAATCGGCGCCCCAAATAATGATACTAAACCATTACAATTGAGTCAATTAACATAGCGCCATAAATTGATGTTTTTATCTTTAGGCAAATGCTACAGAATAATCTAATAAATTATCCGTTACATCCGTTGTATCCGTTGCAAACTAAGCCTAATACTAAGAAGCATTAGCAAAATATGGTAGGTTTTCTTCTCTAGTTCGTTTCCAGTTTTTATAATTATTTTTGACACAGGCAGGGATGCCTGTGCTACAATTACCAACTATTAAAAGTCGGCGTTTTCTGGTGTTCTTGGGAAGGGTATTACATCGCGAATATTAGCCATTCCCGTCATGAATTGCACGATTCTTTCAAACCCTAAGCCAAAACCAGCATGGGGAACTGTGCCAAATCTTCTTAAATCAAGATACCACCATAAGTCTTCTTCTTTCATTCCTTGCGCTGCTATTCTTCTTTGCAGCACATCTAATCTTTCTTCGCGCTGTGAACCTCCGATAATTTCCCCTATTTTCGGTGCCACTATATCCATTGCTGATACAGTTTTTTCATCTTCGTCTAAGCGCATATAAAACGCTTTGATTTGGGCGGGATAATTAGTAATGATTGTGGGCTTTTTAAATAGCTGTTCGCATAAGTAACGTTCGTGTTCCGATTGTAGGTCTGTACCCCAACTAACTGGATATTCAAATTGAACGTCAGCTTTTTCGACGGCTTTTTCTAAAAGCTTGACTGCTTCAGTATATGTAATACGTTCAAACTGATTATTAATTATATTTTCAGCAGTTTCCAATACTGTATTATCTATACGCTCGTTAAAAAATTGCATGTCTTCTGGGCATGTTTCCATCACATATTTAAAGATGTGTTTCAAAAATGCCTCGGCTAAGTCCATGTCCTCTTTGAGGTCACAAAATGCCATTTCTGGCTCTACCATCCAAAATTCTGCTAGGTGACGCGATGTGTTTGAGTTTTCCGCGCGGAATGTTGGCCCAAATGTATAGACATTACTAAATGCCATTGCCATTACTTCGGCTTCGAGTTGTCCGCTTACAGTTAGATATGTTGGTCTCGCAAAAAAATCTTTACTGTAATCGATGGCGCCTTCTTTATTACGAGGTATTTTATTTAAATCAAAACTCGTAACACTAAACATTTCCCCGGCGCCTTCGCAGTCACTCGCTGTAATAATTGGAGTATGTACCCACAAAAAACCACGTTCTTGAAAAAATTGGTGAATAGCTGTTGCACAAGCGTTACGCACACGGAACATGGCGCCAAACGAGTTGGTACGAGCGCGTAAATGTCCAATGGTTCGCAAAAACTCGAACGAGTGACGCTTTTTTTGCAATGGGTATGTTTCTGGGTCAGCATCACCGTACACTTGTACAGATTCGGCTTTAACTTCGATACGTTGCCCTTTACCTTGTGATGCTACTACTACACCATCAACTTCTACAGAGGCGCCTGTGTTTACTTTTTTGATAATCTCGCTGTAATTAGGTACAGTTTCATTAATGACGACTTGTAAAGAAGCCATCGATGAACCATCATTTACTTCGATAAAAGCAAAACCCTTAAGTTCGCGCTTCGTGCGTACCCAACCTTGTACTTTTACGGTTTCGTCAGGTTGCCCACTACGCAATATTTCCGCAATTCGTCTAATAATCATCTTTTTATCACAGTGTGTAAGACTTTAATAACCAGCCTATAATAACGCCCAATCCACTGAAGCGGACAATTTGCCAAAACGGGTCTTTGAAAGAGCGCCAGTTCAATAACCGACTTTCTAGGTTAATTTCCAATACTTCTAACTGTTGCTCTATATACTTTAACTCCGCTTTCATTTCTGGTAGCTTACTTTTACGAAGTTCTGAGCGGCGCCGTTTTAGTTCATTTTGTAAGCTATAATCATTCTCAACCTGCTCGTAACGTTCTTTAAGCGCAATTAACGCACTCTCAACATCAGAGAGTCCTTGTTGGAATTCTTGCGACTGCGATGAATCTTCACCCGATGGCTCATTCTGTTTTTTCGGCGGCTTCATGGATAGGCTATAAACTAAAATTAAATATAAATCCGGTTATATTACAACAACCCCTAATTAGTCACCTATCACCCAGCACTCAGCAACGCCATTCGCCTCAACGGGGGGAACCCCCGCACGGCGATGGCTCCTCAGCACTCAGCAACGCCATTCGCCTCAACGGGGGGAACCCCCGCACGGCGATG
>ERZ1066124.552-NODE-552-length-21761-cov-22.990832_pt1 | contig 21761 bp, 20 predicted proteins | sample MGYA00382771_ERZ1066124 | MGnify/ENA primary metagenome ERZ1066124 (study PRJEB33369, sample SAMEA5778354) | biofilm metagenome | biome: Industrial cooling water; feature: Water cooling tower basin; material: Biofilm | place: United Arab Emirates | collected... | reverse complement strand
TATACCAAGAGCAACCCCAAAACTTAAGCAACCCAGAATTATCCACACACAGTTTTTCGATAGGTTCTGTCCAGCTTGAAATGGCCGATGCTTTGAGTAGATACTCTTATTGGCAGGCGCCTACTGCTATTATTTCTGATGGCGCCTATGGTTTGGGACTTTTCCCTGGAGACCCGCCAACTCATGAAAAGCTTGTAGAATGGTACGAGCCTCATATTGCAGCTTGGACTAAATACTCCTTACCTGAAACAACTCTGTGGTTTTGGTGTAATGAAATAGGTTGGGCAACGGTTCACCCTGTACTGGAAAAATATGGGTGGAAGTATCGCGCGTTTCATGTTTGGGATAAGGGTATAGGACAAATCGCAGGGAATGTTAATAGTAAAACTATCAGACGTTTTCCTGTTGTAACAGAAGTATGTGTCCAGTACGAACTAAATGTAGTCCTTAATACTGGTGATGGGTTAAAACTTCCTATTCAGTCTTGGTTAAGACATGAATGGTTAAGAAGTGGTCTTCCTTTAAGTAAAGCAAATGAAGCCAGTGGTGTTAGGAATGCGGCTACACGTAAATACTTAACTCAGTGTCATCTTTGGTATTTTCCACCTCCAGAAATGATGGAAAGATTATCAAATTACGCGATGTTGTATGGAGAGCCTACAGAATATCCTTATTTTTCTTTAGATGGTGTAACTCGTTTAAATGCCGAACAATGGTCACGTATGCGGACTAAGTGGAATCATATTCATGGTGTTACAAATGTATGGCAGGAACCTTCTAATCGAGGAAAAGAGCGTATAAAAAGTGAAATATTAAAATGTGAACACTCAAATCAAAAACCTTTAAAGTTACTTGAGTATTTAATATTGAGTTCCACAGATGTAAATGATGTAATTTGGGAACCGTTTGCTGGACTTTGCTCAGTATCAGTAGCTGCATTGAGAACAAATCGTCGCTGCTATAGCGCTGAAATTAATCCTAAGTATTACAAAGTAGCTCAAAAACGACTGGAGCAAGAGAAGACTGTAGAGTTAACTTTGTTTTCTAACTTTTGACACTGTAAACTGTAGAAAAGCAACTTTATGAACTTGCGCTTTTACGATTTTGAGACCCTGGAAAAAGAACTTGAAGGACTCTCCACACAACACAGAATAGCATTTGCTGCGGCTTGTTGCGAGAGGCTACTTCCTAACTACAATGCTTTTGCCAGAGAGGAAAGCTGGGGCGCTCCCTCTTTACTAAGAACCGCATTAGACGAAGTTTGGCAAATCCTGAAAGGAAAGCCAGTAGACGTTGCGACTCTTCAAAAACTTAGAAGTGCTTGCGACAGTTATGATATAGTCCCGCACTCAGACGATTTTTGTGGGTATGTTGCAGAAGCACAGGAGGCTGCTATAGCCATTTACAAAACTTTGGATGCCTGTATTGAGCCGACTTTACAGCATATTATCGAGATTGCGGAGCGTGTTGCATTTACGATTGAATTCTCTACCGACTGGGACGTATCTATTGAAACAGAAAAATATATAGAGACAATTGCTCGCCACCCATTCACGGTTAGAGAAATGGCAAAACAAAATGAGATTTTAGAAAGACTCAAGAATACCAAAGAGCTAAATTATGACTTGTTGGAGTGGCTTCGTACCTCATTTGATAATGGCGGTAAAAGTTTAATTGACTTAGGCTAAAAGATATTAAGCCTAAGTGCCTTACAATGAGCATTCGTTGGGTTCCGTTCCTTCACTCAACCTACAGTATGTTTTTTAAGCCTGTTACTAAGCGCTCTATTCCGGCTTTGGCTGTTTCTTGTTGCAAGGCGCCATATGCTACACGTAAGTAACATCCTTGGTTCATGCCAAATGTGGTACCAGGAAGTGCGGCTACTTGATATTCTTTGATTAGTCGTTCTACTAATGCAAATGTATCCATTGAGGTGTGAACTTTTAAGAAGAAGTAAAAGGCGCCATCAGCAGGAGCTATTGTACATATACCTTCTAATTTTTGTAGTGAGACAAGAACTGCCGAGCGTACTTTGGCTAGTTTGCTTAGGTTTTCTTGAATATATTTGGGTGACGATTGTAAGGCGCCTAATGCCGCATATTGTGAAACTACAGGTGGGCAAATTAAAATGGTATCCTGTACTTTCTGAATTGCTACAAGTAAATCTGAGGGAATTACCATATAACCAATACGCCAGCTAGCAAAACCGTAGGCTTTGGAAAGACTAAATAAAGATATCGTGTGTTTGTTGCTACCTGAAAATGAACCAGGTGATACATGCTTTACGCCGTTGTAAGTAAAGTAGTCGTATGCTTCATCACTAATATGGTAAATACCACGTTCGCGACAAAGTTCATTAACTGCGCGCAAGGAAGCTTCTGGATATACTACACCTGTAGGGTTATTTGGTGATATTGTGACAACCGCACGGGTTTTTGATGTTATTGATGAAGCGATAGCATCTACACGTAATTGATAATTATTATCAGTCTCTACTATGACTGGATGGCAACCTGCCATTATCGTTGCCATTTCATGATTAAAGTAATATGGTGCATTTAAAATTATTTCATCACCGGGTGAAGTAATTGTTAATACAGCATTTACAAAACCCATATTGCTGCCAGCGGTTACAACAATACAATTATCATCATTTATTTCAATGCCGTTAAAGCTATGTAATTTAGCTTGAATTGCTGCTATTAACGGGGGAATTCCGATAACTTGTTTGTATAAATTATTTGATTCTTCCGAGAGGAACTTAGGTAACAACTCGATAGCTTCTGGTGGTGGAGGGTATGAAACTACTCCTTGTCCTAAAGAAATTGTTCCGGGTGTATTGCGGATTAATTCTCCAACAATGGGGATGATTGGAGACTGTACAGCCTCCATACGTGAGAGGATATTAGTCATTTGATAATCGTAACAGGGTAGGCGCCTACTTTATTTTTAACGAGAAACCCAGTTTTATGCTGATAGTGGTGGGGGAAAGCGAATATCGGCGCCAAAGTTTTGTATCGACGCACTATTATGTATAGGTAAAGCATACTCTAAATTTTCATGAGGACGAGCAATAATATGGTGCGATAACAACTCACCGCCATTGACTCTACTTATTGACTCCAACCCAGCTTTAACAGCAACATTGACCTCACCCACATCACCACGTATTAATACAGTAATCCTTCCCAAATCAGTATTTTCGTACCCAACAAAAGTGATACGGGCAGCTTTGCACATCGCGTCAGCTACTTCTACCGCAGTGGGAACCCCATAAACCTCAATCATACCAAGCGCAAAAGTCATCGTGACGCACCCGCACACACACAGACACACATTTGTTATAAGCACATAGCGTGCTTATCCTTGCTTATTCTACGCACATCAACACCAAACTCTCCAAAAAACTTTTCCAAGAAGGTGCATAAACCAAACCACCCAAACATACAACTAAGTGAAAGGAACAAAATCAAACGTAAACAAACTCACTTATACTGTAGGTAAATACAATGAAATTACGTCAACTCACAAGTTCATTAATCGTTGTTACTACACTCTTCACCTCCACATTACCAGCAAGCGCTAATCCTTTCGGAAGTGCAGCAGGTGGCGTATTCAAACCCATCCCCGCAGGAAATGCAGCAGGAAATGCTACCAAAACACCTGCAACCACACCCAACGGTAACAGCGAAGTTCAAGGTTTAGGAGACCATCAATCTTGGGTTGACCAAAAAACATTAGCTAACGACCCACGCGCTTTATGTAGCGATGTTAGCTTAGGCAATAATACCCGTACAAGCGCAAGTGAACTAGCACTAGCAAACTCAACAAGTACACGCTCTAGTTCTTCCCGCACCCATAAAGATGGTGGTGGAGGTGGTTTCAACGTTCTAGGAATAGTTGGCGCCAATGGTAGTGGAAGCAGTCAAGGTAGCCAAAATAACAGCGATTCCAAAGATACCCGTACCAACCGCAACGAGAAAAATAGCAGTAGTTCCTCCACAGTAGCTCAAGGTAAAAACTGTGATGCATTTGTAAATTCTGCTGCTGCAAGAGATATGAATTTTCAAGATAACCTAACCCGTCGTTACGAAATTAAAACAGGGCGCCGAGGCCAACAAGTAAACCAATTACTAGAAAATAAATAAATGTAAGGTGGGCATTGCCCACCATACTTAATAATCATGAAAATCCATCCAAAATTGATATTTGCCACATGTTTAGTATTACTGGCGCCTCACCTCAAGGCAAGCGCACAAAAACCAAATATTGCTGATTCCCAAATCCTTCCCTATATAATAGATAGTCCAAATAGTACTAGTTCTGTAATTCGTATACGTTGCTTAAATAGAAATAGGCAAAATTTGATTAGAGACAGGTTACTGCAAACGCCTAATCAAGAAAATTATATAACGATTGAAATTGAAGGCAGTTGCCATAATGTCAACATTAGACTGCCAAATAACTCATACACCGACTACAAACCTTTACAAGGGGACTATTGGCTCTATCGTGAAGGTTCTGGATGGAATTGGTTAAAAAGTCATTAAATTACATAAATGCATAAACAAGTGGCGCCAGACATATAGATGAATGAAGCGACACACACCTTATAAAGCATCACTTACGTATAAAGAACTAAAAACTATGAAAAAGCAAATGTTATTGAGTTTAGCTTGTATTTCTTTACTAACTTCTATATTACCAGTTAACGCTCAGGTTAAAAATACAGCTAATACTACAAAAACACAACCTCAAGCCGTCGTTAGTCCAAGTCAAGAAATTTCAATTCCTCAAGATACTGCAATTATTGTTTCGTTTCCGACGCCTATCACTATAGATGTAGGACAAAAACAAGAGTTTCCTTTAACTGTTCCATTAGCACAAGCTATTCAAGATAGTCAAGGTAATGTATTAGTACCCGAAAATACTCCTGTAACTATCGTTCTTAAACCTACCAAGAAAGGTGCCCAAATTATTGCTCAATCCTTAGTAGTTAGAGGTAGAATAGTAAAAATTACTGCCTCAAGCCAAGTAATTCCTGGTACTACTATTACTCACAAACGTGCTAATGATAAAGCTGTAGAAACTGGTTCAGTTTTTGGTAGACTCGGTGGTAGTGTTATGGGATTTATGGGACAAGGCGACCCTGAACAGTTTGATAGAGGCGCCATGTTAGGTAGTGCAGTTGGTATTGTTTCAGGTTTACGTACTGAGGAAAATACTCGCATCGTCCAAATTCCTCAAAGTAGTGTTTATGTATTGTCACTCTTGGCGCCTGTTACTTTGTCTGGGAAATAATTGATGGGGGGGCAGGCAGGGATGCCTGCTCCACAAGAGTGTTGTACAAAACTTTATTTATCTAGTTTTTCATCCACTTCATCCATTACCGCAGTTGCTTTGTCGGCTAATGGTTTTACTACTTTGGCGATAGCTTCTTGAATAAATGCTTTTACGAACTCGTCGCGACGGTTAAGTTGAAATTGACGCTGTACTACTTCGGTCATTCCACCATCTCCCCAGTCTTGGTCATTACGGAAATACTCAATAAAGCTTTTACCTGCAATTCTGGTTAAATAGGCAGCTGTTACACCTTGAATTGCTCTACCTATAACAAATGTACCAACGTTGAGTTGTAGCGCTGTTGATAGTAATTCTAAGGCGCCTTTTACAATTCCTAAACCAGCGATAGTTTTGGCAAGCGAAAGTGCTAGTTCGCGTCCACGTTCGGTGTTTAACTCACATCCATATACTCGTCCAATTTCTACTACCATTTGAGCATTTACTGCTGCTGTTGCGAGTAAGTCTACTACTGGCAATGGTGTAACGGATACTACACCTGCTCCTATCCATTGAAAACGCTCGACTATTTTATCGGCGGTACGGCGCCGTTGTGTATCAATGAGTTTACGAGCTTCTTCTCCTAAACGTAGTGATTGTAAGAGAATATTATCGGCTACTAAATCTTCTCCTTCTGCACGTAATATTGCTGCCATTCTTCGTAATAATGGCAACACTTCTGGTTCGGGTTTAACTAGTTCTCCGTTTTCTAATTCTACAGATTGAGGGTTTGCAGAAATTGTGACTACATCGTTTGTTGAAATAAACCCACGTACACGCTCGCGTAACCTAGCAACGATTGCTTCTTTGTCTTCGTCTGTGTATAAATCAGTTTTATTGAGAACGAGAATCGAGCGCTTACCAATTTCTGCTAAAGCTTTTAAAGGTTGATGTTCTGAACGTCGTAAATCGTTATCAACTACAAATAATAATAAATCAGCTTCGGTGGCTAGCTCACGCGCGAGTTGTTCTCTTTCAGTTCCTGCTACTCCTGCTTCTAAAATACCGGGTGTATCGGTTATTAAAATTTTGCGCTCTAACCCCTTCAACCGTAAACAGTAAGTTTCACCTGCGGTAGTTGTACCCATTGGTGCATCAACCCTACCAACCATTCGCCCCATTATGGCATTTACTAACGATGTTTTACCCGCGCTTCCTGTACCGAACACCACAACCTGAATTTCACCGCGCGCTAAGTTTGCCTCAATTTCTTTAGATTTACTTAACAAAGCTTGACGTGTTACTTCGTCTTGTATTTGGGAAACTTGCTGACGCACAGCTTGCAGTGTAGAGGATGCAGCTTCAGATTTTGCAGCAGGAATTTCGGCAGGTGTAACACGGCGCCGTTCTTTGGTGCGGCGTTTTTTATCACCGTTTTGAATTACGATGACATAGTAAACAAATGCTGCGATTAGTGCCCCAACCAACAAAACAAGCAGTAATAACAGCAAGTTGCCCAATAAAGGAGAAGAGTAAGACAACTGCCAGTAAAGTCGGGAAAGCGAGTCAATCAGCCACAGGCTCATAGCCAAAATGACGATTAAACCTACAATTAGGGTAACTAAGCGCGACAGGGGCATGGATAATTAATACTTGGGGGGTGTTATTTCGATTGATGCTCTAATCTTAATAGTTTCTAGCAGTATTCGTGGTACTCTATTCGTCCAATAGTTATTAATTGTGATATTCTATGGCAAATTCTATTTTTTTAGCTGGTGCAAGTCGTGGTGTTGGTAGAGAAATTGCGAAGTGTCTCACCGCACAGGGTCATCATGTAACCGCGCTGTTGCGAAGTGAAGCATCACGCACGGAACTTGAAGCAATGGGAGTCTCTGTTATTATAGGTGATGCAATGGCGCCAGATGACCTCCGAAGTGCAATGCAATCAGAAAAACGAATTGATGTTGTAATTAGTACTATTGGTGGTTTACCTCAAGATGGCATCAAACCTGATTATCCAGGTAATAAGAATTTAATTGATGCTGCGGTAGCTAAGGATGTGACAAAATTTATACTCGTAACATCAATTGGAACTGGAAATAGCGTATCGGCACTTTCTCCTCAAACATTAGCGGTATTGCAACCAGTATTAATCGAAAAAGATAAAGCTGAACAACATTTAATTAACAGTGGTTTGACGTATACTATAGTTCGTCCGGGTGGTCTAAAATCGGAACCAGCTACAGGAAACGGTGTATTGACAGAGGATATTCGCATTATTGGAAGTATCCATCGTGCTGATGTTGCCGATTTAGTTTGCCGCACTATAAATACGCGCGCAGACAATAAAATTTTATCGGCAGTAGATAAAAATATGTTATTTGGGCAGTTTGAATTCGAGACATTCGATTTGAGCTAATATATTTATTTTCTAATCTCAAGAAGCCTATGACTGTTCGTGCATACTTTGAAGTTACGAAAATTCCAAACTTTCAACCCCCTTTTGATACAATTTTCTTAAAAGTTTTTTACCCAGCAGCACAAGTAAGTAACGAAGAGGCAAAAACATCTTTAACTTTACCAGCAGACCCAAGCAAGGCGCCTTTTCCTGTTGTAATTTTGTTTAACGGGTATAACTGCGAAGCTTTTGTATATCAATGGTTAGCAGAAAATCTTGCCGAACGTGGGTTGGTTGTAGTGACATTTAATTTTGTTGCAGAAGAGTTTGCAGGAAGCGTAAATCTTACACCTGGTGCAAACTTTGCCGCATCAAAACCCGATGTTTACGGAACTAAAGCAACAAGTGTAGCTTTATCAACGCTGCTGTTTAAACTCGAACAGCTACAAACGCAAGGAGTTCTTGCAGGATTATTAGACTTACAGAATATTATTTTAGGTGGGCATTCTGCTGGTGGTAGAATTGCAATTGAGAATGCCAATCCTGAATTATTTCCTCAAGTTGTCGCTTCTTTTGGATATGGTGTACATAGCATGGGGTATATTATGCAGGGTTATCCACCTGCTACAGTATTACCACTGCCAGATAAATTGCCATTATTACTTCTAGCTGGTACAAACGATGGTGTGATTGCATCAAACAGTGAAATGTACGGTATTGAAGGAGGAGATGCAATAGCACCTGTAATGCGTACTTGGAACGAAGCGATTATAGGTGGTCGAAATGATAGTTATGTTGTTCTATTAGAAGGGGCAAATCATTTTGCAATTGTACATCCTCTCGACTCAACCACCGCTAGAAATTCTATTGATTTTCCTCAAACCCAATCAGATGAATCAATTCGTTGGTTAATCGCTGAAACGATTGGTTCATTTATCGGCGCCTATGTTCAAAAGCAAACTAGTGCGTTTGAATCATTGCAACAACATTTACATGATAATTCCTTGGTTAACTCTTGGTATTGTAAATAAAATACATCAGCTATTCTCCAGAAACTTGACATAAAATGGTACGCTTACGGGCGCCGTCTAATTCAAAAAACAAGATAGATTGATAAGTGCCCAACCCTAACTTACCATCCACAATAGGAATAATTTCCGTATTATTAAGCATCATCGCCATTAAATGCGAATGAGCATTTTTTGGCTCATCAGGTGGAATATTTGGTCTTAAATGTAAATCATTGTGTAAATAACGGTCGTTTAGAGGCGCCAGTTTTTCTAAAAATACTTGAATATCTTGAATTAATCGCTCTTCGTCTTCATTAACCGCTAACGCAGTAGTCGTATGGCGAGAAAACACTAATACGTAACCATTTTGTATCGAAGTAGATGCCACAACTGACTCAATTTGTGGCGTAATATTGTGAATATTTATACCTTGATGCGTATGAATATCAATTATTTTGTTGATTACAGCCATATTAGTTAGATGTAAATACAATCACCAATTTAAAATTATTTACTTTCTTGACAATTATGTAAAGAAAAAATTTGTCATGCTATGTACTGATTAGTACATAAAGGGAATAGTCTAATTAACCATGCTTTGTACTAATTAAAACAATCAAATTTTATTTTTCTAGCCAAAATATATAATATTTCATCCTCTGAATAAAAGAATAAACAAAGGTTAATCTAAGCTTAAATTTCTATTTTCTAATGCTAAATATAAAATATTTTAATTGCTTGCATCGCTAGATAACTATTTAACATAACAGAGAAAACACTTGCCAATACTAAATTTCAGGCTTTAATCTCACAATTGTATTACTGATTTTGCCATTAATTTTAGTAAGTTAAACCAAAATTAATTTATATAGTTTAATCGCGTATAACAAATATTTCAAATTATTTTACCCGTCTAAAGATAGATAGTAATTATATGAAGCAAATGTTAAGTTAGTAGCGAAATACACAAACACTCTTAAAACCCATGCCAGATATCGTTGATACCGCAGTAAGCGCAGGTTCATTTAACACATTAGTTGCAGCAGTTAAAGCAGCAAATCTAGTGGATACCTTAAAAGGTGCTGGTCCATTTACAGTGTTTGCACCTACAGATGAAGCTTTCGCAAAATTGCCAGCAGGTACAGTAGACTCACTACTTCAAGACATTCCAAAGCTGACAAAGATTCTTACATATCATGTTGTTCCAGGAAAAGTACTTTCAACAGACGTAGTAAAACTAAAATCAGCTAAAACTGTTGAAGGAAGCGAAGTAAAAGTTGACGCATCTAGTGGTGTGAAAATAAATGACGCTACCGTTACTACTCCAGATGTTGCTGCTGACAACGGCGTTATTCACATCATTGATACAGTTTTGATTCCTGCTTAAGCAAACGCGCGGGATAATAATTATTAGTTTAGGACAGCACTTATAAAGGATTGCTGTCCTTATTCTCATACATATAAACATGTTACTAAGCGAAATATTGAAAATAGATTCAATTAACTAGGGTTTGCTGAAAAACTTCACAAAACGAATCTGGGCGCGCTCGCAGTACAAAAAATGCTTGTTTTTAAGGTTGGCTTACAAATCCAACCCTAATTTTTTTATCCAAATGCACGAATTTTGAGCCTGTAGGCGCCATAACGCTTGCACCTACTTGGAATCAAAATGCTTGAAACACTTACATGGTAAAGGTTATAGTTATATTCAGCAAGCTCTAACTAGGGTTTACTAAAACGCAAATCCACATATTGACCTAAATCTTTATCCCTAAGAATCTGTCCCTTTTTCTGATACTCTCGACGCATTGCTTGGATTAAATGCACCATCTCAATGACTCCGCTGTCATCTGCTGCTAAAAAAGCTGCTGTCAGTGCGATATTGCGAATGTCAGCACCTGTAATCTCAAAATTTTGTGCCAGAAACTTTAAATCTAGATCGGGATTACAAGGTGTATTTTTTGGGAAAATTCCTTGCCAAATTAGGTGACGATTCTTGGCATCCGGTAGGGTAAACTCGATAATAAATCGCAGGCGCCGCTCAAAGGCCTCATCCATATTACTACGGAGATTTGTAGTTAAAATTGCAATCCCTTCATACTCCTCCATTTTTTGCAGCAGATAACCGACTTCGATATTGGCATAACGGTCGCGCGCGTCTTGCACTTCAGAACGCTTACCAAACAAAGCATCCGCTTCATCAAAAAAGAGTATGGCATTAGAATTAGTCGCAGCTGTAAAAATTCGATTGAGGTTTTTCTCTGTCTCACCGATGTATTTACTAACAATTTGGGACAAATCAATTTTATAGAGGTCTAATTGCAGTTGATGGGCAATTACCTCAGCAGCCATAGTTTTTCCCGTACCAGGAGAACCAGAAAATAGAACATTTAGACCTTTGCCTAAAGATAATTTATCTGCAAAACCCCATTGTTTATGTACTAAATCTCGATACTCAGCTTCTTTACAAATATCTCGTAGTTGTGTTATTTGGTTGGGGTGCAATACAATATCATCCCAGGTATATTTTGGTTCGATTTTACGAGCAAGGGTTGCTAAAGCGTGACCGGATTGCTCGCGCGCTGCACTACATAAATTAGCAAATGATAAGTTAATAAATGAAGGTAGTATTTCTGTTTTTACATGATTGTTGTTATAACTAGAAGGATTGGGGAAAGATTCGGTTTTAGTTGAATCGATTTGTTGCCAGCGCCTGGTATTATAGGCAGTGGCGACAGCATTTGCAATTTGGTCTGGGGTAAGAAGAAAGCGCTCACCCAATACATCTAACTCTTTATCTTCAAGGGTTACCTGAACTGCTTGCAGATGATTTTGCCAGCACTCTCTCCGTTGTTCAGACTCTGGAATTGCAAAGGGAACTGTGATTAAACCCTTTGCTCCTGTAGCTATGGGTATCCAATTTTGCTCACCTGCTAAGATGGTAATACCCTGATTTTTCTCTAGTTCTCTAAGAAAGGATTGATAGAGAAGTTGATTTACCTGAAGATAGAGAACATCGAAGTTATCCAGATACAGCAAGTGATTAAAAAACCATGCTTCTCGAAATAATATTTCCAAAGTTTCCTCAAACTTGGTTTTATCTTCTACTATCTTTGCTAAATCGGCAATTAGCAAGGGAATTTCTAAATTTTTGGACAGAACTTGGGCAGTACAGCGTTTGGCAGTGCTATCAGTTCCTTGAAAATAAAGCAGTAGGGGTTGTTTCTGCCAATCTTCTTTTATCAATGCCTCTAGTCCATTTTGTAAATCTTCCTTTAGATATAAATTCTCAGAAAGTGCTGGTTCTATTAATTGACAACAAAAAGTGAGTCGAAAATCTAATCCGGGTTGCAGCAACAGTAACCTAACAACTTGAGGGTCAAGTATTAAATAATGAGAAAGGAGAGTAGCTTGCTGCTGAGGTTCTGAGGAAAGATGGAGCAAGCGATATTTGATAAGGGGTGCATTAGTAGTAAAATGCTGGCGCCGTGATAACTTTTCCGGAATATTAGAACAGAGCAAGTTTAACGCCATATCTACTGTCGGTTTTTTGCCGCTCATATCATCTTGAAGATAGGCATAAACCCTTTCGTAGTGACGATCTAATTCTGGCGCCAGAGCGATAACTAATATATCTAAGTCAAAAGCAGATAAGCTAAAAGTATTTTGCAGGTGCGCTAAGAGGGAATTTTCTCTAATTTGAGTTGACGTTTCCTCTAGCGATAATCCCTCGCTTGTTTTAAACCATGACACCCCTAGTTCTCCCTCCGTCTGCTCCTGTGTTTGAAGAGCGGCAATAGCTTGTTTGATTAGCCAATCTAATCGCTGTAAAAGAGGTTGCAACCCATTTAAATCGGGGCTAAGTTCTATTTCTTGAGATAAGAGATTGGGAAATATTTGTGTTCCTTCTGCTGTCAAACCCACTGGATATTCCTTGAGTAAGTATTTTTTTAAGAGCAGCAAAACTAACTTGACAGGTAAAACTAAATGTATTAAGCCATCTTTTATATCCGGCTAATCATTTGAATGATATACAGCGTTCTTGGTTTGAAAAAAAGATAATCACTACGATACATGTAAATTACCAAGACCTTGGTTCATTATCACTACGAATAAATGCTCCTGTAGTATTATGTGTTCTAACTCTAGTATCAGTTGTGGCATCTGTATCTGTTCTTTGATTTAAGAATGCCAAAACTTCAATGAAATAGCGTGCAAGTTTTTCCCATGAATTTGGATCAAATCTATCATTTCCTAATGACTCATCCGTAGGTATCATATTTCGTATTTCAAACACAGGACCAAGTTTATTTTGTTCGCGACCATCTCGATTTCCATAGGGATCTATATTTTCTGCGTTTATTTGGTGGAATCCTCCTAAGTTCCCAGTAATTCCGTCTGCATTACCAGAAAAGACATTGTTGATAAAACCCTGAACATCCACAGGTATGTGAGTGTAATGTTCTGTTTCAGTGGGATCTGTAAAGACGGTACTATGTTTTGCCCGTCCTGTTTGGGCATAAATTGCTCGTCGAACTGTCTTCTTATGTCTTCTTAGCCACGTTTTTTCTTCTTCTGGCAGATTTTGGTAAATTTGACCAAGATCAGTACGAGACAACAGTGGAGTCAAATTTTTATCTAAAGTCCATTTTCCATTATTATAAGCATATTTACCCATTCTTAGATATTGGCATATAAGTGTGATCAGCCCTCGCAGATTTACGATAGATGATGTTTCTGTGCGTCTTAGAAATGTAGATTTACTATCATGCCCTATACTATTGATTATTGCAGTTGCATCTGAAATTGCTCTTGGTATCTCTTGTTTGGCTCTGTCAGTTGTAGTTATTCCATGACTGACTATGTCAGAATCATGTTTGGTGTTGAACAAACTTTGCCCCATGTAAGCCATACTACTCTTTACAAATGATGGTAATTGAGCTATGTCTAACCCAATAGTAGTTTGTATTGAAGCATCTACAGTCTGATTAGGCTGGTTATCATTGCCAATATAAATTTCGTCACTTGATGCAGTTACATTATCAATTGTAGATAATTGAGTTCGATGGTGAGGATTTACAGCATTTGCAAAAACAACTGCATCTTGCATGGATTGTAATATATTGGCAGCACCTTGAACTGTTTCAGGCTCATAGGGTTTTGTAACAATTTCTAGAATGGAAGCATATTTATCCATTCCCATACCTATAAATGGATGCCTTAATGTTTCTTCCCCGCTAGGATTTTGATATAGTAGTTTGATTTCATGTCCGTCAGGTAATGGGTTGTTAGCTGTTTGAGCGTCTAGGATAGAATTATATCGAGCAACCATCATATTGTTAGTTTTATCAAACAAGACGGCGCCACTGATCGTCCAACCAGCAGGTAAATCATAATTTCCTAAATTTAATAGTCCTTGTTTATATGGCGTTTGATAATTTCCAACAGTTGCAGCAGGACTAGGAGTATCAGCTTCGACACTGGCATTTTGGTCTGCGGTTAACTCTAGATGATTACCTACGGTACCAAGAGGAATTTTTTCTATTGCAGGCCTTCCGTGAACATCTACAAGAACCAATAACTCAAGTTCAAAGCCTAATTTAGCTTGCACGACCCCGTTAACTTGCTGTCTCCCATCAATCAACTCCTCCTTACCCTGATTCTTTGGTTGATATTCCCCTCGTTTTGCTTTACCTCCCATTACATCTGCCTCTGTCTCTAAACCCTCATTATTATTAATCCCCACTCCCTTTGCCTGTATCGTAGGTTTTACCCTTCCCTGCTTCTGCTGTACAACGTGCCATGCTTCATGGGCTAAATGCTTTTCCTGTCTTGGGGCAACATGAATATCAGTACCTTGGGTGTATGCTAACGCCTGTAACTTGGCGGGATTAGAGGAATTGTAGTGAACCCTCACATCATCCATCGCTATTCCAGAGAGATTTTCTATTCCAGCTTTAAGGTTATCCGGTAGTCCCGTTTTGTTTTCTTTTTGTACTTCGGACACACTGACGTTATCCTTTTCCTTAGCCTGAATTGGTTCTCTTGCTTGCTGCCAATCTCCCCAAAGCTGCTCTGATATCCCTTTAAATTCCGGCGCCCACGAATTTTGCTTTCCCGTCAAAATTTTTTGCGTTGACCTTGTACCAATCGCACTCTCTAGCTGCTGTCTCTCATCCTTACTTACACTCTCAGGGTCTTGTTGCGCTCTTTGTACTACCGAAGATAATGACTCATATGATGACCCACTACTTGGAATTGGCGCCGCCTTACTTTTTGATGTTGACCGAGGCGAAGGTGAAGCTTTTTGAGATATTTGCTGTCGGTACATTAAGTCATCTCCTATATTCAGTTAAGAGCCAGTTAATAAATTGAATGAGATACAGTCCAAAAATATACCTCTATATCAATAGAGCATAAATATTACATGTATTATATTTATCATATGATGTGAGCTAAATTACTACATCACCTTTTGACCACACGGAAAAAACTTCAATTCGATTTTCAGTGTAGCCGAAAAATTCAGCAACGCTAATTTAATGGTTTCAGTTTGGATGACATTTAAAATATATTCATAAAATTACACTCTTTTTAAATTGTTACGGTTAGTCGCAATATTTATTCACAATATTTAATGTATATGGAGTTTACTATGATACTAAATTGATTGTAATATTTTGAACTATCATTAGCTCCTCTCAAATTTATTAAGCCTTGAGATTCAAGTACTTTTTATACTAAAGCTACTTAGATTATGCTTGACGCTCTAGACACTACCTTAGAATTGCTATTGAAGCGAGAACTTCCATCTGATGTTCCTTCGGCAGATACGGAAGTTTTTATCAGCTTTGATACCCCCTATCAAGGAGCAATTAAGAAAAAGCCAGCAATTAATTTTTTCCTTTACGATGTGCAGGAGAATTTAGAGTTACGCAGCAGTACCTGGTCAGTTGAGCGTCAAAGCAATGGTAAAGCAGTTAGAAAACGTCCCCCTGCTAGAGTTGATTGTTCATATCTGATTACAGCTTGGCCTCAAAGTGAGGATGATATAAAGACAGAACACCAACTTTTAGGAGAAGTGATGAAGGTGTTACTGCGCTATCGTAAGCTTCCGGAAACCTTTGTTGCAGACAACTTTGAAGGTCAAGAACTTCCTCTAAGACTAATTAGCTTGCGTCCCAGTAACTTACAAAGTTTTGGGGAATTTTGGCAGGCAATGGGGGGAAAAGAAGGTACTAGACCCAAGGTTGTGTTGCATTGTACTGTAACCATCTCTGTTCCTGTGGATGAAGTAGGAGAAGAAGCTGGACTGGTAGGAGTTTATCAGCCAAACTCTTAATTTGGTAGTTGATGAGGAGAGTCGCAATGCTCAAAATGAGTGTATCTAACCAACAAGTAGCAATCGCAGGTAAGGTTTTGGAAGGAGAAACGGAAAAAGTAATTTCTGGTGCGATAGTGGAAATTATTGAGATGCCAGAAAGATTCAGAGCTATTTTATCTCTGAAAGCATTGCAATATGGTTTGCAATGGGAAAAAATGCTTGAGCGACCTGACCGAAAAATTACAACTAGCGATGGTTCTTTCCACTTTATCAATTTACCTGTAGGGGAGTATACTCTAGAAACATTTCTACCTAGAAGCGGAACTCGATATAACAAAGGCAGAAAAACAGTTAAGATATCTTCCGATGTAAAAAATGGTAAAATTCCAACTATTATGATGGATATTGTCCTTTTACCTACCGGAATTAAAGGAACAATTACTGATGCAGATGAGCCAAGCAAAGCGGTTGTCAATGCCAAACTCCAGATACAAGATAGTGGAGATAGTACTTTAAGCGATCAAAAAGGTAATTATCGCTTACTAGCGTTAGAATCCTCAGAATTAGGTCAACGCACTGTAAACCTGATTGTCAAGGCAACTGGTTATCAACTAGCTTCTACATCGCTTGTCATTAAACGAGGAGAAGTAATTACTAATCAAAATTTCTCTCTAAAACGAAAATAGATATTAATTATTTCCAGATTATTGCCAGATTATTTACCTGACATAGTAAGGAGTCAATGAAATGCCAACCTATCTCTCTCCTGGTGTTTACGTCGAAGAAATTTCTTCTGGTTCTGCCCCCATTGCAGGAGTCGGAACAAGTGTTGCCGCTTTTGTTGGTACGATTAAAGCGAATGCTTGGGCGCCAGCTAATACTAATACCGTATCAACAAAGTCTATCGGCAGTGCTACAACTCCAATTGCGATTAGCGAAGGCAAAGCTGGCAACCAAAAAAAGTATCCCTTACCTTCAGGAGATTACCCAATAGTTACAACTGTGGGAACTTATGGCTTTTTCGTGGATGGAAATTCTGCTAATTTAGATGATACAAATCCGATTACGAATGATAGCGCAAACAAGTCCGCAACTGTAAATTTCAAAGAAGCCGTAGCTTCAGGGGCAAAAATTACTGGATATTACCAAGTTCAATTACCTGTAACAGTAATTCCAAGCGATCCCAACATTGCTAAAGAAGGGGAAATTAAACTCTGTACAAACTTCAGTGAATTTAAGAAATTCTTTGGTGACTTTTTACCCCCTAGTGGCGATACCCAAGGGCAAAATACTTTAGCTCATGCGGTTTATGGCTTTTTCAGAAATGGTGGAACTCGTTGTTATGTCACTTGGATAACTGGGGAAAGTAAAGTTAGTGGTGTTTTGGATGCTTTTGAAGCTATTGATGAAATTACCATTGTCACGGCGCCAGGAAATTTAGCTCTGAGGGATGATATCAAAGACCATTGTGAAAAGATGGGAGATCGCGTTGCTGTCCTCGATAGCGAAGAAAATATCGATCTGAGCAAGACTGAAGACGTTCAAAAACTTAAACCCTTCAATTCTGCCTATGCGGCTTTGTATTTCCCTTGGATTCAAGTTTTCGATCCTGCCAGCAATAAAAATATTTATATTCCACCAAGCGGACATATTGCCGGAATTTACGCGCGGGTTGATACTCAAAGAGGAGTACATAAAGCTCCTGCGAATGAAACTATTTTGGGCGCCTTAGATTTAAGATATAATCTCAGCAAAGCCAAACAAGATATGCTGAATCCTGATGGCATTAACTGTATACGCCAGCTAAACGGTAATATTCGCGTTTGGGGCGCCCGCACCTTGGGTGGAGATGCAAATACAGAATTCAAATACGTAAATATTCGCCGTCACTTTAGTTACTTGCGAGATTCAATTGATAAAGGGACTCAGTGGACAGTTTTTGAGCCAAATACCCCGGAACTCTGGGCTAAAATCCGTCGTAATATTAGTGCTTTTTTGATGATGGAATGGCGTAGAGGAGCATTATTTGGTACAACACCTGAAGAAGCTTTTTACGTTAAATGCGATGCAGAAAATAACCCCCCAGAAGTTCGAGATTTAGGTCAGGTTGTCACAGAAATTGGCGTAGCAGTGGTTAAACCCGCAGAATTCGTCATTTTCCGTCTCAGTCAATGGGCTGGTTCAGGAAAATGAAACTTGAACATGATGTAGGTTGGCCTACACGAAGCGAAACCCAACATCAACAAGACGAAAATGTTGGCTTACACAACTTTATTGCTTACGTCCTATGCCAATAGAGCCAAAAATACCAGGTATCTCTCTAAACCATATAGTTCCTACCCCAGAACCTGAGTTACTGACAGGTGTTCCGGTGTTTTTTGGCTTGGCATCGCTCAAATCAGGTGCAAACGAACCAAAAAAGTTAACCTTAGCGACTCATTTCGACCAATATTTTGATCAATCAAGCAATCATCATGCACAGGGATATCTAAGAGACGCAGTAAAAGGATTTTTTGAAAACGGAGGTCGTCTTTGTTATGTAATTGCTTTACCAGACAATACTCTTGATGTTATTAAACAGGGGTTAGAAGCAAGCGAAATCATAGAAAATATTGATTTGGTTTGTGTTCCCGACATCATGGTCGGTTCAAATGCTCAAACGACTATTAAAATGCAGCAAGCGATTTTAGAGCATTGCGAGCAGATGAGCGATCGCTTTGCCATTCTTGATGCCTTGAATATTACTGATATTAAAGAACTAAATTGGCAACGACAGGAACTCTCTAGCCATAATGGAGCATTATATGCACCTTGGCTAAAAGTAGAAAATCGTTCAGACCCTATTCCTCCCTGCGGTCATATTGCTGGAATTTACGCTCTTTGCGACCAAACTGTCGGATTTTTTGCTGCTCCTGCTAATTTTGAATTGCAAGGAGTGCTGGATTTGAGTTTTCGCTTCACAAATGCGGATCGAGAAGAATTGCTGAATCCAAAAACCGGATCGATGGTTAATTGTATTTGTAGCTTACGAGGACGAGGAATGCGAGTGTGGGGAGTGCGTACTCTTAGTTCTGTGACTGAATGGCAATATGTTAACGTGCGTCGCTTATTTCTCACCTTTGGACGCTGGGCAAATCGTAACTTAGCCGATACTGTGTTTGAACCTAATGCTTTCCCTTTATGGGTGCGACTGCAAAGGGAATTGAGCGTTTATTGTGAATCTTTGTGGCGAATTGGCGCGCTCCAAGGTGCTGTTCCTCAAGAGGCATTTTATGTCAAATGTGATGCTCAAACTAACCCAAGCGAAAGTCGAGAAGTGGGACAGGTTATAGCAGAAGTTGGTTTAGCCCCTACAATTCCAGGAGAATTTATCCAACTTTTACTTGTTCAAAGTAGTAGCGGAATTACAATTATTTGATTTAATTTTGTTAAGGAGATAATTTTATGCCAACAATTTCTAATCCCCATGACCCCTACAGTGGTTATAATTTTTGGGTTGAATGGGATGGTATTGTTCACGCTGGTTTTCGCGAATGCAGTGGTTTGACGGCGACTCGGAATGCAGGAACTTACAGAGAAGGAACAGATAAAGCGTTAAATCAGCGTCAAATTCCAGGTCTTAATAGTTATGGTAATATAACCCTCAAACGGGGGGTTACCGACAATCAAGAACTTTGGGAATGGCACAAAAAATTACAAAATGGAGAGAGCGATCGGCGCAACCTTTCAATTATTTTGGCAAACGACAAAGGAGAAGAAAAAATCAGGTGGAATTTGGAAAACTGCTGGCCGACTACTTGGAATGCTCCAGATTTTAATGCGACTTCAGATGAAGTAGCCATAGAAACCCTAGAACTGGTTCACGAAGGTATTACTGTTGGCTAACATTTATGGCAAATATTTCTGGTTAAAGATTTTTGGTTAATATTCCTTTGAGCAAAATCATGCAGCAAACTGAATTTCCTTTTATATTGCCTCAAGGATATCTCGACTCGGAAGGTAATAGCCATCACGAAGGCATTATGCGGCTTTCAACTGCTTATGATGAAATTACCCCGATGCGAGACCCCAGAGTGCAGAGAAATCCGGGTTATTTGGTGATTATTCTCTTAGCACGAACAATTGTCAAACTAGGAACTTTAGATCAAATTAACACCAAGGTAATTGAGGGGTTATTTTCGGGAGATTTAGTCTATTTACAGGATTTTTATCAAAGAATTAATCAAAACGGTCACAGTCGTCTGCGGGTAGTTTGTCCCCACTGTGAGGGTGAATTTGAAGTGGAAACCATTCCGGTGGGGGAGTAGTTTGCTACCCCCCAGAGCGACTCTTGGAGGAGGTAGCTTATCTTGCCTACCATTTTCACTGGTCTTACGAACAAATTATGACAATGGAACATCGAGAACGTCAGCAGTGGGTGACGCAAGTAGCACAAATTAATCAACGACTTAGCGAATAAGTATATATTGAAAAGTCAGATTAAAAAATCTTCAGGGAGGAAAAAATATGAATCCCAAATTTATCGCACTTAATGCCGCTTTAGCCGCAGGCTCAACTCTCAGTTCAGTGGGACACGACCCTTACATGGCTTACAACTTTGCCGTAGAAATAGGAGGAGTTGTTATTGGTGGTTTTAGCGAAGTTAGCGGTTTAAGTAGTGAAATTGAGTTGGAATCCTATAATGAAGGAGGCTTAAATGATTATGTTCACAAATTCCCTAAACATACCACCTATCCAAATTTGGTTTTAAGTCGAGGATTAGTCAATATCGATTTGTTTTATATTTGGTACAAAGCAACTAGCCAAGGGTTGATCCAGCAGTTGAACGGTACAGTTCTCTTACTTAACAATCAGCAAATTCCGGTAATGTGGTGGACGTTTAAAAAGGCATATCCCGTCAAGTGGGAAGGTCCACAATTTAATGCTAGTAGGGATGAAATTGCTGTGGAACGAATTGAACTGGTACATCAAGGAATTTCTAAATTATGACAAATGTTTTATCAAATTGGCAAGATTCACTCGATGACGGGTTAGTAAATCGACTAACTCGTCCGTTATGTCAACCAGGAATGATGAGGATGGCGATGAGTCAGCGCATTATTAATCGTTGTGATGGCTTTTTAAATCGTTTGCCGCTTCTGAGCCAACAAATGCAACGTTGGGGTAATACTAATACCATTACTTCCGAATCTATTCCGATTGTTTATGCACAGCCTGCCTCATTTGCACAAGAAGAAAGTATGAAGAATCGGGAGTATAGTGTTCAGCCAACTGTATTCCAAAATCAGGCTTCGGCTAATATAATTCAAAGAAAGTTAGATTTTTCTCAATTTTTAACGACTCCAACAGTTAATAATACTATACCGACTCCAAATAGAACAGATTTATCAAATTTTAATTTTTCGGATGAAATTCAATCTCCTACTTCAAAAATTCAAATTAACCAAACCTCTATATCCTCATCTTCATCAGAAAATCGGGTAGTTGTTCCTGAAGTTACTTCTCAAGACTTAGTAAAAACAGAACAAATGCCGTTACCAGTAAAATTTACGGACTCGAAAACCTCTTCATTCTTAAATCCAAATATCCCATCTCAACAGATTTCAGATGGGGTAACAACAATTAATCAAACCTCTTTATCTTCATCTTCATCAGAAAATCGGGTAGTTGTTCCTGAAGTTACTTCTCAAGAAGTAGTAAAAACAGAACAAATGCCGTTACCAGTAAAATTTACGGACTCGAAAACCTC
>ERZ1066124.546-NODE-546-length-22207-cov-25.411656_pt1 | contig 22207 bp, 20 predicted proteins | sample MGYA00382771_ERZ1066124 | MGnify/ENA primary metagenome ERZ1066124 (study PRJEB33369, sample SAMEA5778354) | biofilm metagenome | biome: Industrial cooling water; feature: Water cooling tower basin; material: Biofilm | place: United Arab Emirates | collected... | reverse complement strand
CAGGGCGCCGCTCAAAGCTTTTCAAATAGTTCTTTATTTAGAATTTCACCTTGAAGGTCAATAATCAATGGAAACCTCCACCCCTCCAAACGAACTGACTTCCAAGGTGCATTCACAGATATAGAAGAGGGGCTTAAGTCAGTTAAATCAAACTTACCTTCATGCTCGTTACCACCAAGAATATCTGAGAATTTAATTACATGCTGCTGAGTCCCAAAAAATTCAACCGTATTTAAATAAACTTTCTCCGCGCGCTCATCAAAGTCAATGCTTGCTACATATAATTTTCCATATAGCCACATCCCGCCAGTAAAGGCTACACCAAGACTCGAAATAGCAGCGCCTAAAACTATTCGTTGTGGAAGCGGTCTTAACACTCCACCATCACTTTTCGCTAACCCAAAATTCCGAAATAAATATACTCCGGCTGTAGTAGTTCCAATTAGAGCAGCCAGAGACAGCAGCATCAAAAAACGAACTTTTATTAATTGCCCACCCGCGCGAAACACAGGGATTGTACTCATGTTAATCAGAAATTAGACAGTCTAAACTTATACAAATAGCTATTGGTAAAATACATATGCCTTATGATATCAGTATGTGCCCTGGACAAGATTGCCCATTAAAACAAGATTGTTACCGTTTTACAGCAGAAGTCCTTGGGCGCCAAGATTTTTTTGCACAAGCTCCATATAACTTTAATAATAATTGCTGCGAATTTTTCATGAGTAACCGCCCAACGGACACTCAAATTCGTTTAAGAGCTTACAAAATTTGGGAAAAAGCAGGTTGTCCAGATGGTGAATCAGCAGAACATTGGCGCCAAGCTGAAATAGAGTTAACAAGTAACAACTAGCTTATAGGTGCCTCACATTATGTTTTTTCAGTGAATTTTTGATACAACTCGCTTTCGTTATAATAAATTTAGCTGTAGACGTTTGAAGTTGTAATTAGAAGCTCATATTACAACCGAAACGATGGAAAGACTACGTTCTTGCTTAATAAAGCTGTTTTTTGCGAGTTTTGTGATTTTCATTGCTCCTATTATAATTTTTGCTTTTCTATCAAAACCTAGTTTATATCGCACAATTCCAAGTCCTGATGGTCGATTTAAACTAGAAATTTGGATAGAGCCAAGGTTTATAGCGATGCCAGGGGATGGAGGCGCCAGTAATAAGTCCGGAACAGTGTACTTGTATGATAAAGCGGGTAATGAGTTGGCATCTACTCGGTTTGAAATGTTGATGAATCTAGATTTGAATTGGGGTTTGGATAAAATTAAGGTTGATAATGCCAATACTTGGACTTTACCCAAGACTAATAACCCTAATATACTTCTGTTCCATGCTGCTCAGAAAGGAAACTTTTCCGAGTTTGAGAGATTATTACCTTCGTCTAATTTAGAATTCCGTACATCTACGGGGCGAACACTTATTCACGGCGCCAGTTAGAAGTTGCATCCGTTGCTGGTAATTTGTCAGAACATTATATTTTTAGCTAGCAACGAGTGTGGGAAGAAGACGCTTTGTGCTTTTTCCCAATTATTCACTTTGGCGCCAACGTTTACAAGAAGGTTAAAATGGACAACTTAATAAAACTACATGTTTATCTTAACAATGGAATAGCGAGATAGAAGTGGCGCCTCTAAACTCGTGGAGCTTGCTTTCGCCAAATTTGACGGAAGCAATAATTCTCTTAACAAAGGCACCGTGTGAAAACACAGTTATTAAATATACTGCCCACGTGCTTGTTATGAACGTTAATCACAGAAAGCTAAGATTGGCGCCGATATTAACAGGCGCCAATTAGTATTATAATTTACAATGCAATTAGCTGCGAATAGAGTGTTGCTTTGAACTAAATCGATAGTAGCTAGTTTTTAATTTTGTCGTCAATTAACCATTTTCCATTTGAATGAAGAATTAGTGTAATTCTGGATGAGTCATCTATTTTGCGACCATCTTTCATTGAATAACTTAATAATGCGTCCACAATAGCCGTATGATTATCCTTTTCGACTAACTGTATAGAATCAATTGTTACTGAATTAACTTTATTCCACCATTCCTTGTAGTTGTTATAATTATTATCTGGTTTTAGATTCTTAAACCTACTACTTAAATATGTCCAAGCTTCTGAGTACTGTCGCTGATTTATAAGTTGATAATAATCTTTAATAGCCTTATCCGGTTCAGCTTTCGATGCAGCTTTCGCATTTGGACATTCTCCTTTAACCGCACAATCAAGACTTTCGCTGACCGCATATCCCACAACTGAACCAACAACTGCCTTTCCAACCTCCTTACCTGCTTGTTGACAAGAAGAAAGGGCAGGAACTAAGACGGAAACAGCAAATAGTAATATTACTTTTCTTGTAATACTCATATTATCCTAATTATATTACTGTAATTTATATACAATCATATTTTAGATATTTACGTATATTTTTGTAGAAAATTTACTATTTCTTTAAAAAATGGATCATGATACTTGCTTGATAGGAAAATTTTGATTTTTTTATTACAATTAGGAAAATTTTAACGTAAACTTTCGTAGATTCATTTATGTTCCAATCGGTCAAAGTTTTAAGGCTAGTGATAGGTGCCCATATTCATAAGTTGTCGCCGAACCCGACAACCGAGAACGCAGAGGAAGAGTGTTTGCTACAAGGAGATTCATACGGCGCCTATCCCAAGTGAAGTGCAACTAAACAAATTCCCTCTGCCGAGAAACTAGCAGCGAACATTCGTTCATCTATTGGTTGCGGTGCAGTGAATGAAAGAATATAAAACTAAGGTTGTCGCTATGGCAATTGCACAAACAAACAAAAAAGCTACTGAGAAGTTAACGTATCGGCTCAATTTTACCAAGCTGTAAGACAAAGCATTAAAGAGAATCATACGCAGGCGAACAATTTAGTTACTGAGTTCCGGGCTGAAAATTGCGCTCAAGCTAAAAATCAAGGTGTGGTAGTGAAGGCGCCTGTTGTTAAAGAGCAAGCTGGTAATTGTAAAGATTTACGCGCGCGAGAGATTAGTAACATTAATGTGAAAGCTAATACGCAGGGGCAAGCAAGTTAGATAGAGATAACGATGGTATAGCTTGCGAAGCTAATTAAAGCTGAATAGGGACATAAAAGTGGAGTGCGTTGGTGTGGGATCAAAGCCCACACCTGGCCGTTGTCCCTGTTAAGAGTTCCCTATTCCCTGTTGCCCGTTACGCTTAAAATAACATTATGCACAATGAGATTTCTCCCCTTCTATATTTAAAATTTACAAAAAAATAACTGCAAATAGCTATGCTTACATTTATCAAAGATTACTTAGTGCCAATTTTTACAATAGTCATTAATGGAATTTTAGCTTACTTTATTAACCAATTACCAAGTATTCGACCAGGCTCTGAAAAGGGAATTATTGGTCTTCCGGACACTTTAATATTTGTCTTCACAGCATTCTGTGTTGCTGCGCTTTGTGTTAATATGGACAACTTAAAAGAACAAATCTACGACGTTTCCAATCCTCTTGATTTAATGCTCGAAGAAAGAGTACGTGCGGCGTTTCTTGTGCAGCGGAGGAGAAATTTGGGGGAAATATCGGCGTCGGCTTAGACTGAGGTTCACTGATGCCCAAATTATTAGCCGACTTACCTTTGCGAATGGTGCCTAACAACTAATAAGCTATGTCTATATAGGCGCCTGTCATTTTAATCCCCAAAACTCAATAAATACATATAGTTTTAACAGGCACCATATGGTCTTAATCAATAATTTGTATTATAATTTACAATGCAATTAGCAGTAACGTAACCAGACATGACATTAAGCATTACTTATTACTGGTGTCTTAGATGACCCAGAATTAAATAAGATTTTGCCTTCGTCAGGATATAAAGTCTGGGTGAAAAAATGTTGAGCGCGATTGTGTTTATCAGCAATAATCACTTTTGCTTCGTGTCCAGTACGAAATACCTCAGCGCGATCGCGTTCTTCATATGCAGCAATAATAACAAAATCTCCAGGCTCGCACAAATGAGCGGCTGCACCGTTAAGACAAATGACACCACTTCCAGGCTCTCCTGGTAACACGTAGGTTGATAAGCGGTTACCATTGCTAACATTCCAAATTTCTACTTCCTGCAAAGGCAGAATTCCCACTTTATCAATCAAGTCAGTGTCAATGGTAACGCTGCCTACATAATTGACATTTGCATTTGTTACACATACTCGATGTAACTTAGCGTGCATTAATCTAATTTTAGCCATTATTTTTTTCCTTTATATCAATGGAATGATTGTTTTTCAAGCAATTTTTCAAACAGTACAGCTTCTTTATGAGGAGCAGGAACATTAGAAAAAACGTGCTTGTTCTCAAATTCAAAAGACTTGTACTGCACAGCGTATCTTTGTTGATATTCCAACTCTTGAGCAATATAGGCCGTAACCGAATGTGTACAAGTTGTCACAGCACGCTTGTAATTTAAGCTCATTGCTACTTCAAGTGTTTTCTTTTCCAAAGCTAAGAGAATAGCAGTACCGTCTACAGAGTCAGATGTACCTGACATCAAAATATGAATAATCTCCCCTATTTTTAGCTCTTTTATACTTTTGATATACATTTGATCTAGAGAATCCAATAGCGCAAAAATTGGATTCAAAAACTCAGGTATCTCAAATTTTTCCCCTAGGGAGCTTGCAAAATCTTCACTCAAACAAAATCCAATCACATTTCCGGAAGACCGATTTAACGCAATGAATGATAAATTCTCAGAGAGGCAGCTTCTGCAAATTTTTGATGAAAATATATTGAACTCTTCTTTTTGAAGACCCAAGCTGATTCCCAAGGGTTCTCTTGAGGTAAAGGATTCGCTGACTAATGCCACAGTTTGTTCCAAATATTGCTCCTCGAACGGAATAATTTCAATATCGTCCAAGTGTAATTCAAGTGCTGTACAAGGCTTAATCTGTTTGTCAAAGTCGAAAAACTTTGCTAATGATGCGAGCTTTGGCTCATTTATAAAGTCGGAAAGGGGAATGCGTATTCCAAATTCCTGCTTCAGTTTTTCTAGGAAAGACACAACAGATAAAGATTCTCCACCTAAGTTAAAGAAATCATCGTCTCTGCCAATAGGAGAAACAAGAAACATCTGCTGCCAAATTTTTGCTAGTAATTTCTCTGTTTCGGTTTGAGGCAGATTTTGTGAATCGATGACTCTGAACCTCCACCCAATCATACCAGATAAAGCTTGGCGATCAACTTTACCGCTGGGAGTCAGGGGCAGTTTATCTATAGCAATAAATTTCACTGGAATCATGTAATTAGGCAGTTTAGAGAGGGCATACTGCTTCATCGCATCTATATTAATTGTAGAAGGAACAACAAATGCTACTAGCTGCTTTGTTTCCGGCGCCTCCTTGTTTTCTTGAACAATGACAGTGACATTCGAGATTTCTGGGTGGAACTGTGCCAATACTTTTTCAATTTCCTCCAGTTCTACTCTAAATCCGCGAATTTTAACCTGATTATCAGTTCGACCAATATAATACAGCACGCCATTGTTATTTCTTGTAACTAAATCTCCTGTTTTAAAGAGAAGACCTTTGCCAGAAAGCGGGTTGGGGACGAATTTCACCTTAGTTTCTTGAGGCTTTTTGTGGTATCCACGTGCTAGTACAACACCACCTATCCACAGTTCGCCTACCTCGCCTGGGCTAACTGGCTGCAAATTTTTATCCAAGATATGAATCTCGGCATTGGGAATGGGTTTACCAATCGGCACGTCGGATTCTAGGTTTTCTACATTAGAAGCAAACTCCGCCCAAGTAACATCACCTGCTACTTCTGTACTTCCATAGAGATTTAACAAAATTCCTTTCGGCACGCTTGCTCTGAATTTCTGCAACAAATTCTGCGTCAAGCGTTCTCCGCTTACCGTCCAAATTTTGAGGGCAGGGAGAGTTTTTCCCAAATTTGAGTCAGTGTTAAGCAGCGTAATCAGCAAGGATGGCACAAGGATAATGCGAGTAACTTCGGTTTCGTGAAGGAATCCAATTATTTCTTGAGGATTGACGTATTTAGAATGAGGAAGAATAACAACCTTTACTCCTTTAAGTAATGCCCCAAAAATCTCCCAAACCGAGTCTACAAAGTTGAGGGTGGTTTTTTGGCAGCACACCTCGTTTTCGCTAAAAGGGTACTGATTCCACATCCAAATGCAGCGATTCACAGTAGCTTTGTGAGTTCCACAAACGCCTTTGGGAGTGCCAGTGCTGCCAGAAGTATACAAAATATACATCAAGGCATCCGAGGTAATGGCAATATCTGGATTATGGCTTTCTTGCTTCGATAAAAAGTCTTCGTCCAGCAGGAGAATCTTTCCGTCAAAAGGGGGAAGGGTATTTAGAAGTGACTTTTGTGTGATCAAGACTCTACACCCAGAATCTTCAATAATGTATTGCTTTCTAGTTTCTGGGAAGTCTGGAGCTACAGGAACGTAAGCACCACCTGCTTTTAATATTCCCAGAATGCCAATCACTGCTTCTGGTGAGCGTTCTAAGTAGATAGCTACTGGAGTTTCTAGCTCGACTCCAAGGGTTTGTAATGCGCTTGCAAGCTGGTTCGCTCGTGAGTTCACCGTCAAGTAAGTGAGCTTTGTGTTCTCCGTTACAAGAGCGATTTTTTCTGGGGTTTTAAAAGCCTGTTCTTGGAAGAGATGGTGAATGCACTGGTTTAATAAATCGTCCATTTTTGCTAATCTAATGTCATTAATTCTCTTAAATTAAATAGAGATTGCTCTAAACTTTCACAGTAGTTTTGCCATAAAAACGCCAGGTTAAGTTTATGGCAGCTGATGCAAGTCCTAGAACTAAGCCAAACCATAGACCAATGCTACCCCAATGTAAATAAATTCCCAAAAAATAACCACTTCCCAACCCGATTAACCAGTAGGAAAACAGGCTAATTAGTAGGGGAATGCGAGTATCTTTTAATCCCCGCAATGCTCCACCTGCAATAACTTGCATTCCGTCGCATATCTGGTAAACGGCGGTTAAACTCAATAATGTGATAGCGAGTTGTACAACTTCTACGTTATCTGGATTCTTAGTATCTAAATAAATTCCTGCAATAAAGTCAGGAAATATCCAGAAAATCAAAGCTACGATATTTACAAATATTACCCCTAATCCTATCCCCACGAACCCCGCTCGTCTCACCCCTTTTGGATCGTTCTCCCCCAACTTCTGTCCTACGCGCATCGTGGTTGCGTAGGAAATGCCCAAAGGAACCATGAAGACAATTCCTGCGGTCTGTATCGCAATTTGATGAGCGGCAAGTGGAACAGTACCTAAGTAACCCATAAGATAAGCTATAAAAGTATTTAGACTGATTTCCATAGCAAATACAAGAGCTGTGGGTAAACCAACTTTAATAATTTCACTAAAAGCTAGAAAATCAAAGTGATACCAATTACTAAATAATTGATAAGTTCTAAGTTCTTTATCTAAGCTAACGAAACTCATTCCGGCTATGAATTGAGACCAAAGCGTCAGGGTACTTGCCCAACCTATCCCTGCTAAACCAAGGGCGGGTAAACCCAACTTGCCAAACATGAGGATGTAGTTGGCAATGACATTAACAACTATCCCATTTACCATAATTATCATGATTATTTGGGGACGGTTGAGGGCAGACACAAGGTTTTTTAGAACAGAAAAACCAATTAAAGCAGGAAAACCCCAGACAATTGCTTGTAGATAAGACTGAGTGAGGAATACAGTGCTTTCTTCTTGCCCCAAATGCAGCAAAATGGGAGCCATATTCCATAGCAGGAGCATGATGGGAATTGATAACAGAACAGTTAACCAAAGTCCTTGATTGGCTATATTACGGATGCGTTGGAGTTGACCTGCACCCAAAGCAATCGCGGTGAGAACACCAACTGCTGAAACCATACCTGAACTCGTCCAAAGGAGAGCGATATAGGTTGTAGAACCCAATGCTCCTGCTCCTAAAGTTTTACTCCCCAGTAAGCCCATCATCATCGTATCAGTGAAACTAGTGGCAATTTCAGATAACTGTGCGGCGGCTAAAGGAATTGCTAATTTTAAAAAGAATTGAGCTTCTAATAATACTTTGGATTTATCAAATGGCACCAATTTTATTTTCATTTTAACAGTTTGCTGCTTTCCCTGCTGAAATTAATGTATTATTAAAGTTTTACTGGTGCCTAATGTACTCCAATCAAAACAAAAACTGATTGAATTGTCATCTGCTGAGTAAATCCTAAAGTGGCAACAAAAAATTTGCGTTTTTAAAAGGCATAAAAGCACCTGATTGAATAAATTGCTATTTACAACAGTAAACTTTGCTCAAAGTTCATAACCTCAGAAAAACTGCGGATATTTAATTTACTAATATAAATTGAACCGTAAAAATACTGATAAATATAATTCACTACGCACAGGCTAATTATTTTTAATTATTTTGTACTAAAATAGTGTTCAGTAAATTATGTTTAAAAAGACAAAACACTTTAAGCCTAAACCATAGAATAAAGTAATATTACTTGAAAAAGTTGCTAGAAGTACTAATAATTACCATTCGTCTGCATACATTTGCTTTAACTGGCTTTATCATAACTGAATCAAAAAGTCACATTACTTGAAAAAGGCGCCAATATTACTAGGCTGTTAATTTAATAGTCGCCATCGAGTATGTGAACAACATAGAATGGTTAGTTAAATGTAGTAATAGTAAAAAATAATTATGAAGACAGATGAATTTCGTAAGTATGGGCATGAACTTATCGATTGGCTTGCTGATTATCGTGAAACATTAGAAGACTATTCAGTAATGTCGGAAACACAACCGGGCGACATTCGGAATATGCTTCCTTCTACTCCACCTAAGGATAGCGAAACTATGAATGAAGTAATAGTTGACCTAAAACGAATAATTATGCCAGGAGTTACTCATTGGAATCATCCATCTTTTTTTGCCTACTTTCCTTCTAATGCTGGATTAACTTCGGTGCTGGCAGATATAGTCAGTACAGGTTTGGGAGTTCAAGGGATGAATTGGCAAACTAGCCCTGCTGCTACTGAGTTGGAGGAGACAGTATTAGATTGGTTAAGGCAAATGGTAGGTTTACCTTCTAACTTTGTTGGCGCCCTGCAAGATACGGCTTCTACTGCTACCCTTGTGGCTTTGTTAAGTGCTAGAGAACGTTGCACTAACCACAGTCAAAATCGGGGTGGGTTACAAGCCGAAACTATGCCTCTAGTCGTTTATGCATCCCAGGAGAGTCATAGTTCGATTGAGAAAGCAGCACTACTTGCAGGCTTTGGTAGGGAAAATTTACGCTTGATTGAAACAGATGAGAAACAAGCACTTTACCTTGATGCCCTCCAGCTTGCTATTGAAGCTGACTTAGCTGCTGGTAAGAAACCCTGTGCATTAGTTGCTGCTATCGGCACTACAAATACCACTGCTTGTGACCCGCTTCAAGGCATGGCTGAACTCGCTCAACAGTACGGACTTTGGTTGCATGTAGACGCAGCAATGGCTGGCAATGCCATGATTCTTCCGGAATGTCGTTGGATGTGGGCTGGCATAGAAGCCAGTGATTCATTACTCTTTAATCCTCACAAATGGTTGGGAGTAGCTTTCGATTGTACAGCTTATTATGTGCGGGACTCCCAACATTTAATTCGAGTCATGTCCACAAACCCAAGCTATCTTCAAACTGAAGTTGACGGTCAAATCAAGAATTTTCGAGATTGGGGAATCCAATTAGGGCGCCGATTCCGCGCTCTTAAGTTGTGGTTTTTAATTCGCGAGCAAGGAGTGTCAGGTCTGCAAAACCGTCTCCGACGAGATTTAGCTAATGCTAGGTGGTTGGCTCTTCAAATTGATGCAACACCAAATTGGGAGAGAGTAGCTCCTGTTGATTTACAAACGGTATGTGTACGACATATTCCAGATAAAAGCTGGAATCAAACTCAAATGAATGCCCACAACCTAGCTTGGATAGAAAAGATAAATAAATCAGGCAAAGCTTATTTAACACCATCGCTTTTGAAGGGAAAACGAATTGCACGCATATCAATAGGGGCTGAAACTACTGAGAGTGTCCATGTAGAGCTTCTTTGGAAATTAATGCAGCAAGTTACCGAAAGTTAAGACGCGCGTAAGTCAGCGTCAAAACAATCTTATGTAACAAAGTGTAAAGCAAGTAAAGAACTTGTAAGTAATTAGTCTTAGGCTTTTTTACAAAAATAAACACACATTGATTTTAAGGCGCTGACTTACTCTACTTATATTTAGACTCGTCTAAACGTAAGTACCCTAAGATACTATCAATATGCTTAGTGGCGGTTGAGTTTGGATTTTTCATTGAGCGCGTATAAACTATAGTAAGAATCTTAAAGTGTCTACTTTGCTTTATGAACGAGCTAGTTTCTGCATATTTAGAGGATATGTAAAACTACATTAAGCTACCATAAGCTTCGATTTATTCATCAGCCAATTTACTTGATTAATAATCTCAGATAGAAATTCAAAATTAGGAATGGCAAAAATCTCTTGCTGAAAAGTATGATCATCAATCTGCATCTGCATAATTTTTTCTATGTTAAATAAATATATTTTTGGTTTGCCACTTGTGACGTAATTAATTTCATTGTAACTAGATAGTTGACTACTGCCATACACTCTTGGTTGGTTATTTTCATAACAAACTCCAGCCTCTACAGTATACCAGTAAATATTGGTAAGATATTGCTGTTCTATTTTCGTGGCTGACAGCATTTCTTTGCTTATTTGTTTTATATATTTAGAATACTGAGAATTCGTTAAAAATGGTAAATGTCCAAAGCAGTCATGAAATATATCTGGCACTGTGTCAAAATTAAAATTTGTAGTCTGGCGTAGAGAGATATTAACTGGGAAATACCCTTCATATAAATATTTAAAGTATTCTTGAGTGTTTACAAAACCATTGATACTTATAATTTCCCAACCTGTTTCTGCTTTAAATTTTTTTGATAAAGCATTTAAGTCTGGAATATCTTGAAGTAAAGGTTTCAAAAAATCAAGCCCAAATAAAAATTCTTTACATGCTTTACCTTGAACCGAAACAACTTGCTGTTTAAACAATTTATTCCAACTTAAATGCTCTGCTTCTGTATAAGCAGAATAATTTTGTAGAGTTCTCATAGTTTATAACGGAATGTTGAATCATATTTATGCTTCCAAGTTATTCTTTTTAAAAAGAAAAAGCATATAGTGAAAATGCTTAAGTTTATGTAAAAATTAGACTTTTCGTTTGTATCAAGATAGTCGAGAAGCTAATTATTATATATCTTTTGTAAGTATGGCTGAAAAAAGCGATTTTAGCCTTGATGTTAGTCAATAAAAATCTGAAATACTAATGCTATGTTCAAATAGCTATCTTCCAGAATAATAACCAACTGGCTATCTCCAAATAGCTTAATTTGCTTGCATCCAAGTTCATCAGCTTTTTTCAAACCACAAATGGCGCCACTATATTCGGCTACATCCCAAAGTTTAAACTCCGAGGTCAACAGTAACGATGATTGTTTCGCCTGTTGGTAAGTCAATAACTGCGGCACCAGCTGCGGGACTCGGATTTGATGGTTCTGCGGCGCCATCAAAATAAATGCAAGTCCAATCGGACATACCTCTACACCATGTTTACTACAAATATTTTGTCAACTCACGGATATATACACCTAAATAAATACTAGTAACAACAACAACAACGTTTTCCCGGCAAGCTCGTTTGTTACGTTGTGTAGTAACCTTTAGTCGCACAGCAAGTATTATATATAACAAATGAATATGAAAATCATTCAAATTATCCTTGTAGAATTATTTTATGGTTAAAGTTGTTACCATCAATATTTTGTTTGACATGGAGTGTTGGGAGAAGCGAAGTAAACTTCTCGTTGATGAGCTTAAAGTAATAAATGCAGATTTAATCGCATTACAAGAAATTAATATTCAAGAACAAACAGGCGATTGGTTAGCACAGCAACTAAATATGCCTTATATGTACTTAGTTCCTTTTCAAGCAGCACCATATAAAAATGGGCCTGAATATGGAATTGGTATACTGAGTCGCTATCCGTTTGTTTTGCAACAACAGCTTGATTTAAAAAGTCAAGGGCGCCTAGCTCAATATGTACAAGTTAATATAAATAATCAACCATTGATATTTTGTAATGGACATTACTACTGGCAACCTGGTACTACTCCTGCACGAATGGAACAGTTTAAGTTACTGGTAGATTGGTTAAGTGAGTTACCTTTACTGCCTATAATTGCCGTCGGAGATTTTAATGCAACACCCGACACACCAGAGATAGAATTTATACGTGAACACTTTATTTCAGCTTATGCAGCACATCACGGTAGTGAACCTGAATACACTTGTCCTACACCTTTGAGCAAACCGAGTAGAAGTTTAACTCGTAAAATCGGGCGCCGTGTAGTGAATATATTAGTACATCGTAAAATTGAACCGTGGCGCGGAACGCTAGACTATATATTTATTAACCAGCGTTTACAAGTTCATAACTGTGAATTGATACTTACCAAGTCGGCGCCAGATAACGAGCAAATTTATCCATCTGACCATTTTGGCATAGCTGCCGAACTTGAAGTTACTCTATAACTATAATAATTACTTAATAGCTATATAAATAGTAAAAACAACTAGAAACCTAGAAACCGGGTTTGTTCATTAACATATTGTAATAAAACGATGATTTTGCATACAAACCCGGTTTCTCACTTGGATATTAAAAATATAGCAACATGAGAAACTCCACAGGCGCCTTATTAAAACCAAACGTTAAAGCTGCTTTTGCTGAATTCATAGGAACCTTTTTCCTAACACTAGCTGCACTTTTGGGTGGTACACCTTACGCAGCTGGTTTAACTCTTGCAGCATTTGTTTACGCAGTTGGAAGTATTTCAGGCGCCCATTTAAACCCAGCCGTCACTATTGGTCTACTTGTAAATCGAAGTATTACGGCTAGTACAGGTACATTATATATTGCGGCGCAAATTCTTGGTGCATTGCTAGCAAGGTCGTTGGGTAACTTAGTCGGTGTTTTGGCGCCGTATTATTTTGCTGCAAACAGCTTGGCAGAATTTGTTGGTTTTGGTATTTTGATGCTGACAGTTTTGGCAGTTTATGAAAAGAATGTTCCTTCTTCTGGTAGTGGTATAGCTATAGGTGCAGCCTTAACTGCTGGATTATTAATTAGTAAAGGAATATTAAATCCAGCAGTTGCAATTGCCATGAATCAAACGCTGTCACCAGCAACTTGGGCTACAGTACTAAGTGCTATTGTGTTTACAGTACTATTCAGACTCTTTGTTCACAAACCACAAACAACAATATAAACTCTTGTGGAACGGGCATCCTGCCCGTCCCAATCTTACAAAAATGGTAGTCTAGTTACTACCTAATACTTCCTTTTTAGTCGAGTCTATATTTTCTACCAGTTCCTTACGAGCAGAACTATTGAGTAAGTAGCGGTAAACAAACCACCCAGTGTAACCCATCCCTATTAACTCAAAAATTGGTTTTACTAAAGGAATGCTATTGATGGCGCCTATAACTGCCAAGCCGACACGGAGTACTACAATGCCAACTACGAGCGCAACAAAGCTAAGGACAGGAAGTTTGTACTCTTGATAGAAGCGATTAACGTTGCTTGGTAGCTCTGCGATAAAATTAGAAACTTGTTGAGTAATGCGTTGCACTTGGCTATCGAATTGAGAAGTTGCTTCGTTTTGAAGCTTAGTAGCATATTCTTGTTGTTGAGCTTGTTCTTGAGTTTCCATAGTTGACTCCTTTGTTCTAGTTTTTGTTCTAGTTTTTTTCTACTGTTGGTTATTCACCACCTTAGTCTTAGCACTAGCGACGGTAACTTTCATCTCTACAAATGAGACACCTTTAATGAAAGCGAGCGCGCGTGGGCAACCTTCCCAAACTGTGAAGAATTTGCAAAAGTTCCATCTTCACCAGTTCCTACAGCCAAGTCACCCCTTCAGAATATTCGCTTCTAATTTTGAGCGTACCTGACTTGCTAAGTCGGTAGGTCAGTTATTTTAGTAGTTACATCAGTACAGCAGCACCAATAATTAAAAACAGCTAAAAAGAAACGGAACTACTTTTTTCATAGTAACTTCAATATTCAGTTATATTATCAATTTATTTAAATATATCCCCTCATATTTAAGCGAACTTATCATCAATCAATTGAATGAAACACTATCTCTCAAAAGTTAGAATACAATTTTGTGTAACATACATTGAATGCTAGAACTTAGTCACAATTATTAATATTCTTTCTTAGTACTTTAGTCCTATAAGGAGTTATCTATAATTGATATAGAATGCTAGAAACTAGTCACAATTTTATAGTTAATTATTATAATAGTATCTAGAAAACGAGATTTTGATAAATTTCATGACCTTACATGCTCATATAAGCATAAAATTTAGCAAATATTAATAAATATTAAGGGTGTTTTATACCTGGAGATAAGGACGTTTCATTCTCTAGAAAGATGGCTCATGGGTTTTAGATATTTAATATTGTTAGTAAATAACCCTAGAGAAAATAACTAATGGCACTCCATAAAATTAGCGATTTCGACACAGACTACCATAACACTATTCAAGGTAAAGACATTAAAGGAATGGGTGTCTATAGCCGAAGCAGTGATGAGAAAATTGGCACAGTCAGTGATATCCTAGTCGATGACCAAGGACAGTTCCGTTATCTACTTGTTGATTTAGGCTTTTGGATTTTTGGTAAGAAAGTATTACTTCCACTTGGTCGCGCTCAAGTTGATTCAATAGAAGAGCGTGTGTATACTGCGTTAACTAAAAAGCAAGCAGAAGATTTACCTGAGTTTAAAGAAGATACAGTATTAGACTACGACTACGAAGAACGAGTACGTGGAGTATATCGTACACCACTCGAAGCCTCGGCGCCTCTGGGTGGAGTTGGAAGTACAACCCCAACTTACGACCGCAATACTTATAACTATAGCCAAGACGCTGATTTATACGATACCAGCGTACACGATGATACAACTATTAGACTTTATGAAGAGCGCTTAGTAGCTAACAAGCAGCGTCGTAAAGCTGGTGAAGTTGCAATTGGCAAGCATGTTGAAACAGAAACAGCACGTGTAGCAGTACCAATTGAGAAAGAGCGAGTAGTTATTGAGCGTGTCACCCCCGCAGATGCAGGTAGAGTAGTTACTGGTGATGCAACAGCATTCCGTGAAGGTGAAGTAGCACATGTAGAAATTTACGAAGAAGTTCCTGACATTCGTAAAGAAGCGGTAGTACGAGAAGAAGTTCGTGTCCGAAAAGTTGTAGACCATGAAACAGTCGAAGCAACTGAAACAATTCGTCGTGAAGAATTGGATATAGACACCGACGGTAGAACTGTCGTAAACAAAGAAGACCGCATTTAATCAAAAAAGTTAAAAACTCTTTACATATCAAGGAGGTAAAGCGTGAAAATAGTTCAAAATTTCCGTCGTATTTTAGTAGCATTCGCATTAGTGCTAGTACTAATAACTACTAGTGCATGTAGCTCAGTACAAGCAAAAGAGCCAACATCACAGCTACCAGGTGCAACATATAGCAATAATTACTCACAGCTAGAACTGGGTAATACTGCACAAGGTCAAGACTTTGGTAACTGGGTAGTATCAACAGCAAAAGGAATCGTCTCTGATGCTTTTGTGCGTGATAACAACAAATTAGGTGTTGTAATTACACCTCAAGTTCGTCCAGCAGAAGTAAGACCATTAGCAAAATCTTTAGTACAAGGTTTCCACAAGAACTTTCCAAATCAGGACTTGACGGTTTTAGTATACGCACCTGATAAAAAGTTGATTTTGACAGCTAAGTACGATACTCAGTCAAATCAAATCGCGTACAACTCATAAAACGATTTTGATTGACTTCAAGCAAAACAAGAAGCTAGTTGACGAAATTTTATTTGAATGAAGGGAGAAACAAATGTCTAGCAGCGACCAATACAAACGTCAAATCATGAATGATTTGGCACAAGGAAATACAGAATCTCTTGATGATGCTCCTTCTGACCCTTCAAGAGAGTATCAAAACTTTGACGACTTTGCACAACGTTCAACACACCAAGAACGGCGCCAGTTGTTTGGTCGCATCGACCACAACCAAGTTCCTCCAAGCCAAATGGAGCCAGAACTTAAAAAAGCAATTGAAAAGATTCAACCAAACGAAAGAGACGATGTAGCGCGTTCGTTCTTCAAGCACCTCAAAGAAAGAGGACTTGACGACCGTCATCTAGAAAAGCAATTGGGTCTTTCTACTCATAACCCCAATCGAATGACTGCTGATGATGTATCTAAACTTGCTTCGTTTACATACCACAATCACCCCGACATCTTCCGTGATGTAATGGCAGAACAACCTGCAATCTTCAAATTTCTTAGCAACCCTGTAGTAGGCGCCGCACTAGGAGCAATTGCTTCTAAATGGTTTGGCAAACACTAATACTAATATAAAATCCCCCTAAATCCCCCTTAATAAGGGGGACTTTAATAGTTTCTTAGCCTCCTTAATAAGGTACTTTAACCCCCTCTCTTAGCCCCCCTTACTAAGGGGGGTTGGGGGGATCAAATTTACAATCTACGCTTTGATTGAAAATGAATTAAATAACGAATGTGAACCACGGTTCACAAATACACTTACCTGCATATCTAACATAATAATTAATCCAAATTCTTCCTTGTGAGTGAGAAGCAACCGTTGTAATACCCCTTAAACTAAAAAGGGAATGCCGTAATGCTAATTACTTTTTGGAAGTTTAAAATTTATGCAGCAAACAGAAACAGTAGTCGCGAAGGTAAGTGACTTGCAAGATGGAGAAAAGCGGCAAGTTTCTGTAGGTGAAACAGATGTATTGCTAGTGCGAGTAAAGGACAACTTTTATGCAATAGGCGCCTATTGTACGCATTATCAAGCACCATTGGTAAATGGTGTACTAAGTAGAAATCACATTATTTGTCCTTGGCACAACGCTTATTTTCAAATAGACACAGGCGACCAACAAGAACCACCTGGGCTAGATTCTTTACCTTGTTATTCTGTCCGTGTAGAAGGCGAAAATATTATTGTTAGTGTACCTCAATCATGCTCACAAGCAAGAACCAGAGCAATGGCTGAGTATAATTCTGAAATAGATAAACGTACATTTATAATATTAGGAGCAGGAGCAGCAGGCGCTCATGCAGCAGAAACTTTGAGAATAGAAGGTTTTCAAGGGCGTGTTATAATGGTAACGCAAGAAGACCGAATACCTTATGACCGTACTTGGTTAAGTAAAGATTATTTTACTGGTAAAGTTAATAAAGAGCAATTGCCTTTAAGGGCGCCTGAGTTTTATCAACAACATAATATTGAAGTTTTATTAAATAAACAAGTAGTAAATGTCGATGCAAAAGCTAAAACTGTAACATTTGCAGATGGAGAAAATCTTAATTATGATGCTTTACTTGTAGCTACTGGTGGTAAACCGCGTCAGTTAGATGTAGAAGGCGCCGATTTAAAAAATATATTTACTTTACGTAGCGCTACCGACACAGAAAGTATATTAACAGCAGCATCAAGAGCGAGTCATGCAGTTGTAATTGGTTCAAGCTTTATTGGAATGGAAGCAGCTTCGAGCTTAACGCAGCGTGGTGTAAAAGTAACAGTGATATCACCCGACTCTATACCGTTTAAGAAAATCTTAGGTGAAGAAATAGGACAAATATTCAAGCAAGTACATGAAGATAACGGTGTAATTTTTAAAGCTGGCAGAAAAGTAACTCGTGTTGAAGGTAATGATACAGTCGAAGCAGTAATATTAGATAACCAAGAGCGGATACCTGCAGATATGGTAGTTGTGGGAATTGGTGTACAACCAGCTACTGACTTTCTCGAAGGTATAGATTTAAATCAAGATAAAAGCGTACCTGTTAATGAACATCTCTTATGTACTGCTGAAGGTATTGAAGATTTGTATGCAGCAGGAGATATCGCACGGTTCCCAGATTGGCGTACAGGTAAAGATACGCGCGTTGAACACTGGAGAATTGCCGCACAGCAAGGAAAAATTGCCGCACACAACATGTTAGGTAAATCAGTAAAATTTCAAACTGTCCCCGTATTTTGGACAATGCAGTTTAATTTCCCTTTGCGCTACGTAGGACACGCCAAAGAATGGGACGAAATAATTGTTGACGGAGATTTAGAAAAGCGTGAATTTATTGTTTTCTATCTAAAAGACAATCAGGTGTTAGCAGCAGCTAGTAGCAAGCGTGACACCGAAACCGCAGCTATTACCGAATTAATGCGCTTAAATAAAATGCCGCACCCCGACACTTTACGTCAAGGCAATTTTAATGTAGCACGGGCGTCTCGCCTGTGCAGTGACATATAACTTTATTTACCACAGAGATACAGAGGACACTGAGAAGAGAGAAAGAGATTTTTATATAGCAATAATAATCATTTATCTTTCTATTCGCCAGGAGACTGACTAGGAATGTAAGTAGAACTCATTTATATTATTTTTGGTTATAAGCGCGCGCTTTAAGTAAAATCATTAGATGTCCTAGTTGCTCATAAACATCTAACTCTGCTAATTCTACAGGAGAAATTACTCCTTCACGGTTTTTTTGTAACAGTAATGATAACCGCGTTTGGTTTTCAGGAGAAACTTTAAATGCACAAATTTCTTCTGGTGTTGGGCGCCTAATTAAAAAATCGAGGATTTCTTGATAAACGTTAGGGACATTAGCTAGTTCAACTTGGGTTTCTGATGAAACCACAGTTGGTACGTCATTCATGTCTACAAGTTGCCAAAGCAATTCTGGCAATCGACTTTGTAAAGGTTCTAGGCGTACAGCTAACTCGTCAGGTATTTGAATCGTTAATTGTACCATTATTGCTCACTTTTTAGATTTTACATCAAGTTTAGCATTGAAATACCTAGATTTCTGACTATAGAAGAATTGTAACGCCATCTGATAGTGCCGCCTAATCGCTACAGTCAAAGATAGCTTCTGCAAGTAGGATAAATAGTAATTTCGCGTTTACTGGCGCCGATCAGTTGTAAAGAAGATATGAAGATAATGTGACTACTTATGAATTGTTAGATAAATTAACACTTAATACAGCGCTACTGAGTAAAAATACGTATGATATAAAATTCTAATTTAATCATCACGTATAATGGTTGGGAAAAATAATTATATCCAAGCACTTGTATTTTCTAGCTTTTCAGTACTCTCCGGCGCCTCAGTTAATGCCGAAATTATTCCTGATGCCACACTAAGCGAACCAAGTGTTGTAAGACAAATTACAAACACCAGAATTGATGGTGGTACTATCAGAGGAAGTAATCTTTTCCATAGCTTTAGCCAGTTTGATGTCAGCGAAGGACAGCAAGTGTATTTTGCAAATCCTGCTGGAGTCATAAATATATTGACTCGTGTAACGGGTGGACAAGCATCAAAAATTTTAGGAATCTTGGGTGTAGATGGTGCAGCGAATCTATTTTTAATCAATCCGAATGGGATTTTATTTGGGAAAAATGCCACATTACATGTAAGTGGGTCATTTGTTGCAACAACTGCAAATGCCATTCAATTTGGTAATCAAGGTAATTTCAGCACGACAAATCCTTCTAACCCACCTTTATTAACAGTCCAACCTTCGGCATTACTGTTTACTCAACTTAACAATGCAGCTATAACCAATCAAGCTTCTCCCTACTTACCTACTAGATTTGGTGGGTTGACTGTACCTACTGGTAAATCATTACTACTTGTAGGTGGTAATATCATTCTCGATAATGGTGGTGTATTCGCGCCGAGTGGACGTATTGAGATAGGAGGTTTACAAGGTACAGGGAGTGTAAACATAACACCTAATTTTCAATTGAGTTTCCCAACCAACGTAGTTTTAGCAGATGTGAGCATCAAAAATGAATCGCGCGTGGATGGTGGTGAAGGTGGGAGTATTAATATTACAGGTCAAAATATTACCGTTGGCAATGGAGGTATAATCTTTGTTACCACTAAAGATACACTAGCTGGAAATATTAATCTATTTGCCCAAAATTTAATTGATTTTGAAAACAATTCTAATAGTAATTTTCGAGCTATTGACTCGCAAACAGTAGGTTTACTCGATGGGGGAGACATCAAAATTCAAGCACGTTCGTTTGTAGTGCGTGATGGTGCATCAATGCGAAGTCTTATGCTTGGTAAAGGTCGAGGTAGTAATATATTTATTAATGCAACTGATAGTGTTGAAGTTTTTGGCGCCATTCAAGGTGGACAACCAGGTTTTGGGTCGGCAACTCAATCGGAAGGGCGCGCAGGTGATGTGATAATTAATACAAATCGCCTTTCTATACGAGATGGAGGAGTAATTTCAACTTCGGCATTAGGTGGTACTGGGCGTGCTGGAGATTTGACGGTTAATGCAGATACAGTGGAAGTTACTGGTACTAAATTAACAGATAGACCTTATTTAAGTATTTTAAGAACAGAAACTTTTGCTTCGGGTGACGCAGGTAACATGAGTATTAACGCGCGTCGTATCAGCGTTAGCAATAGTGGTTTAATATCAAGTCGTGCATTTAGAAATAGTAGTGGTAAAGGAGGTAATTTAAATATAAATGCCTCTGAATTTGTAGAAGTTGTGGGAGTGTCAGCAAATAGTATTTTTGCACCTAGCTTATTGACAGCGCGCGCCGAAAGTTCAGGAGATGCAGGTAATCTTAATATAAACACACCACGTTTGAGTATTCGTGATGGTGGAATTGTATCAACAGAAGTCGTGCAAAGTTCAGGGAGAGGTGGCGCCTTAACAGTAAATGCATCGCAAGCAGTCGAGGTAATTGGCACATCTATATATAATATTAACAGTAGTCAGCTATCAACTCGCACTACTGGTACTGGGACTGCTGGAAATTTATTTGTCACTACACCACAATTACAAGTTTTAGATAACGCACAAATAACAGCTTCGACTAACTCACAAGCAAACGGTGGTGATATTGCGTTAAATATACAAACACTTTTACTAAATAATAATGGCTTGATTACCGCACGTGCAACACAACCCAATGGAACAGCAGGGAATTTAGGTGTTAACGCGACCATAGTAAATTTGAGAGGGCAAAGTGAATTATCAGTAGAAGCAACAAATAGAGGCAATGCAGGTAATTTAGTAATGACGACAAGAACCTTGAACGTTACCGAAGATTCTCGTGTCAGCGTCAGTAGTCCTGAAGGCAGAGCAGGTACACTAGATATTAATGCTAACTTTATTAGACTTAATAGAGGTAGATTAACAGCAGAAACAGGATTAGAGAATCAGCAAACAGGCGCCGAAATTAACTTACGTGACTTAGATATATTATTGCTGCGTAACAATAGCCAAATTAATGCTAGTGCGAATAACCGTGCCCAAGGAGGTAATATTAGAATAAATACAAATGCAATTGTAGCTGTTGCTAAAGAAGACAGTGATATTCGTGCCAATGCATTTGAAGGACGAGGTGGAAATATAGATATTAGAACTCAAGGATTATTTGGCATCAAACCAGCTATTTTTCCAATATTGCAAAGTGACATTACAGCAAGTTCCTTGCTAGGAGTACAAGGGCAAATTAATATTGCTCAACCAGACATAGACGCAATACAAGCAATTATTGAACTACCCGAAGAAGTAGTTGACGCAACAAGACGGGTCGCTCAAATTTGCCCTAGAAACCCAGGTGACAAACCTTTAGGTGAATTTACAGTTACTGGACGTGGTAGCTTACCACCAAGTCCTCTCGAACTAATGCCAGGTACAACTAAGCTTAGTTCTCTTGCTACATTAGACGAAAAAAATACAGCTAAGGTATCAAATTTACGATTATCACAACCTCCTATATTAGAAGCACAAGGTTGGATTAAAAGTATAGATGGCAGTATAGAACTTGTTACAATGGCGCCTAACTTTACACCTTCCAGACATCTAGTAACTTCTACATGTCCGTAGGTTAACATTTATCTTTCTATTTGCCAGGAACCTTTACCAAGAAGTCCATAAGCAAATAAAC
>ERZ1066124.544-NODE-544-length-22428-cov-26.420641_pt1 | contig 22428 bp, 19 predicted proteins | sample MGYA00382771_ERZ1066124 | MGnify/ENA primary metagenome ERZ1066124 (study PRJEB33369, sample SAMEA5778354) | biofilm metagenome | biome: Industrial cooling water; feature: Water cooling tower basin; material: Biofilm | place: United Arab Emirates | collected... | reverse complement strand
TGGACAGTGGACAGTGGACAGTGGACAGTGGACAGTGGACAGTGGACAGTTACCTGTTCCTCAAAATCATTTTAAATGCGATCTGGTATAGATTAAGAAATGTTGAAAGAGTGAAGCTATGGCAGTCAAAAAGGGCGATTTGGTGCGTGCGGTGCGGGAAAAGTTGGAAAACAGCGTAGAAGCGAAGGCTAGCGATACGCGGTTCCCGCCTTATATTTTTGATAGCAAGGGGGAAGTGGTGGACTTGCGGGGTGATTATGCCCAGGTCAAGTTTGGGAAAGTTCCTACCCCGAATATTTGGTTGCGGGTAGATCAATTGGAACCTTTTAAATGATAGGGCGTTTCTCTGTTTGGCCTTCACATTCTCCGGCACGGGTTTCGATTATCGGTGCGGGAAAAGTTGGTAGCACTTTGGCACAGCGAATTGTCGAGAAAAATATCGCTGATGTGGTGTTACTGGATGTGGTGGCAGGATTAGCAGAGGGAATGGCGCTGGATTTGATGCAGGCGCGGGGGATTGAAAGGTGCGATCGCTTGGTTTTTGGTACGGAAAATTACGCAGATACGGCAGATTCTAATGTAATAGTTATTGCTGCCGGAAGTCCGCGCAAACCGGGGATGAGTCGCGACGATTTGTTGCTGGTAAATGCCAAAATTGTAGTCGAGGCAGCTCGGAATGCGATCGCACATTCCCCCGATGCAATTTTAATCGTGGTTACCAATCCGCTAGATGTTATGACTTATCTGGCATGGCAAGCTAGCGGATTGCCTTTTCAACGCATTCTTGGCATGGCAGGCGGTTTAGATTCAGCCAGATTTCAAGCATTTATTGCGATGGAATTAGGCGTACCGACTGTGGATGTCAGCGCGATGGTATTGGGAAGTCACGGCGATTTAATGGTAGCTTTACCGCGATACTGCACAGTCAGCGGCATTCCGATTGCAGAATTAATGGATACTGCTACCATTGAGCGTTTAGTAGAGAGGACTCGTAACGCTGGGGCAGAAATTGTGCATTTATTGCAGACAGGCAGTGCTTATTTCACTCCTGCTGCTTCTACTTGTTTGATGGTGGAATCGATTTTATTTAACCAATCGCGATTTATACCAGCTTCCGCTTATTTGCAAGGGGAATACGGTTTAAAAGATATTTTTATCGGTGTTCCCTGTCGCTTGGGAAACGTTGGAGTCCAAAGCGTATTGGAATTAAATCTCACCGAAACCGAACGCGCTGCCCTTCATATTTCGGCTCAATCTGTGCTAAAAAATATCCAGCGTGCAAATGAAATTTTAGGGGCTAAATTATTATAAAACAACTGTCAACTATCAACTATCAACAGTCAACTGTCAATGAACATCAAAAAAATTCTTTCGATTGGATTGTTAGTTTTTATTCCCATTTCGATTGCAGCGGAATATTTAGAATGGGGCGCGCTGACAGTTTTTATCACAGCGGCGCTAGCAATTGTACCCTTGGCAATTTGGTTGAGTACGGCAACTGAAGAAGTAGCTATCGCTGTGGGGCCTTCGATTGGCGCTTTGTTAAATGCCGTGTTTGGTAATGCGACTGAATTGATTATTGCTTTGGTCGCTTTAAAGGCGGGATTGGTTGATATTGTTAAAGCCAGTATTACCGGGACTATTATTAGTAACCTGCTGTTAGTGATGGGGCTTTCGATGCTGTTTGGGGGAGTAAGATACAAAGAGCAGGAATTTCAACCGATAGTAGCAAGGGTAAATGGATCGTCGATGACATTGGCGGCGATCGCTATCGTTTTACCAACTACAGTAATCTACACTTCAAACGGCGTTGAAGATGCAGCAATTCGCAATCTTTCTTTAATTGCGGCAATTGTATTAATCGCGGTTTATGCGCTAACGCTGCTCTTTTCTTTGAAGACTCATAGCTATCTCTACGAAGTGGGATTGGTGGAATTAGAAACAGAAAATCCCGAACATACAGAAGCAGAAAAGCCGAATTTAAAACTGTGGTTGGGCGTGTTGGTAATCTCGACAATTGCCGTGGCGTTTGAATCGGAAATATTTGTCGGCGCGGTGGAAGAAGCGACCAAAGGATTGGGGTTAACACCGCTGTTTACGGGGGTAATTCTTTTGCCATTAGTTGGCGGTGCGGCAGAATATGTCACCGCAGTCAGCGTCGCGATTAAAAATAATATGGAACTATCGGTTTCGGTGGCGATGGGATCGAGTTTGTTAGTCGCTTTGTTGGTAGCTCCGGTTTTAGTTTTGGTAGGATTTGTGATTGGTCAACCGATGGATTTAAATTTTAATCCGTTTGAAGTCGTGGCGGTAGCGATCGCAGTCCTGATTGCCAATTTAATTAGTTTAGACGGACGCTCAAACTGGTTGGAAGGAGCGCTACTTTTAGCAACTTACATAGTGTTAGGAACGGCTTTTTATTTTCATCCGGTTTAGGACTTGGCTACTGGCTAATTGCTAATGGTTTTACAGTTGACAGTTACGCAAAGAAACCGGGTTTTTTCGGCGATCTTTCATTTCATAAATGATTTTTCACAGAAACCCGGTTTCTAAGAGCGGTGAAAAAGGGAAAAGTTTTGCTCATACTCCCCCTTTCCCCCTAAAATTGGTAGGCTAACAACCCATTTTTTCTGGTAATTGAATCTAAGCCATTAGCCATTAGCCATTAGTCATATCAGTCTAGTTTAACCGAGTGGGATTTAGGCGATCGCATAATCTGACTCTACCAATCCACAGCGATGCCTGCTACCCAGACGCCGCGCGTCAAGCGCAGCTAATGCTCTAAGAATCGCACTTGCTTGCCGGATGCAATCTCTATTAGTATAAAAAAGGGACTAAAACTAACCTTTCGCGCACCTCTAAATTTAGATGCCCATCTCATTGGGAGTGCTAGGTAATGCTAGCATTCTTAGTGTAATAGCTGAGAATGCTATATTCCCGTGCCAACAAAGTAATTAACGAATATGTCAGACACACCAGAAACAAACAATCCAGAAACAAAGACAGGTTTACGCAGCAGTGAAAGTCAATCAACAACTCGCCTGCTTCTAGCATTGTGGGAGTTAGGAGCGCATAAAAGTGATGAGGTGAAAAGGGTAGATTTGACCGAAAAAATTAAACGAACCGGAGAAAAAGCTTCAGATTATCAAGGCATATTTGACAAATTGGAGCAAGAGGGAGCGATCGCATTTGAGATGAAAAACCGCAACAGAGTGATCTACCTGACAGAAAAAGGCGTGCAATTGCTAGGCGAGTCGCTGAATAATCCCGAATTTGAGTTTGATAGTCAAATTGGCGCCAGAACAGCAAATGCTCTCTTGCGGTGGATGCGGGAAATGGGAGCATCCGGTAGTAGTGGAAATACGGAGAAGCGAGAGGGAGCGATCGCATCCTACGACGAGTTTAAGTCCGTAGCCTTGGAAGTATACGACAAACTCAACCGGGATTACAACTTAGACAATCTAGTGCCGATTTATCGGATTAGGCGAGAAATTGGAGAACGTGTCAGCCGTTCTCAATTTAACGAGTGGCTGCTGGAAATGCAAGCCAAGGATTTGCTTCAACTAATCGGTGGTGAAATGACAGATATCACCCCTGATAAAACTGAAGATTCGATCAAAACTCAACTTGGTGCGGTGCGCTATTACGTGAAACGCTTATAGTTCTCTAGATAGGCATAACTTTTTTGTCGTTTTCTACCTCACACACAACCATGACCAACCTGCAAGAGATTAAGGCTGCTATCGAAAGCCAAAACCCCTTTGCCAAACCTCCTTTTGCTGGAGCAAAAGACGTTTGGGGAAATGATTTTTTTGATGTAGAAACTATAAATGCACACGCTTCTGAAGCTGTATTTAAAGCTTTAGAGCAAATTCGTGCGGGTCAATACTCAACGACTTCAATCGCAATAATTGCTCAGGATGGAACTGGTAAAACCCACATTATCAGCCGGATTTATCACCGCTTACAATCTCAAGGAGGAGCATGGTTTATCTACGTTAATAAATATAGCGTCCAAAATATGGAGCGAGACTTCCAAATAAATTTAGCGGACAGTCTCAAAAATCTTGGGAGCAATCAAGTTCCGCAATGGCAAGAACTAGCAACCGCAATGGCTAACGACGCTTTAAAATATGCTAAAAAAAGTACTTTTTCAGCCAAAGGATTAGCAGAAACATTTCAAAAACGCAAACCAGCTCAGGTGAAAAAATTTGTCAATGATTTCACCAACGTATTTTGTAGAATTAAAAGCGTCAATAATCCAGATGTAGTCAGAGCAATTTTCTGGACGCTCTCTGAAGAGCAAATTCTTTATGCGGTTAATTGGTTAGCTGGTAAAGAAATAGCTCAATTCAAAGCTGATGAACTTGGTTTACCCACTCAAAACCAATCTTTTGAGGCTGTGCTGCAAATTTTAGATTTGATTAGCGAATACAACGAGCTGGTTATTTGTTTTGATGAGTTAGACGATCCTGATAAATATAATGAAACTAATGGATTGCATATCAGTCAAATTGTTGCTAGCTTCATCAAAAACCTGCTGCAAAACCTTAACAGAGGTGTCATATTAAGTGTTATGATGCCTGCTCAATGGAACAATAAAGTGAAGCAGTTGCCGGGTGGAGTTTACAACAAGGTTAGTGCTTACGGATCTCCAATCGATTTGAAATACATGGATGGAGATTCTATTATTGCTTTAGTTAAATTCTGGTTATCAGAATATTACAAAAACCGTAACTTATTACCGCCTGCTCCAGTTTATCCATTTCAGGAAAGTCAACTCAGAGAGCTAGGAAGTGGTAAACCAACGATTAGAGAAGTTTTGCAGTGGTGCAGAGATAACTGTAACCCCAGCGCAGAACCACCAAATCCAGTTGAAGTTGCTTTTGCTAAAGAACTGGAAGAAGACCTTGGAAGTGCTTTAGATGATAATTACCTGATTGCTAATGCGCTTCTGTTTAGTTTTCAGAGGTTAATTGGTCAAACAGTTGAACGGGTAACAATTGAGGATGTAACAGATAAAGTCAGAAACAGAAGGAAAGATAATCACATCAATTTCAAGGTAATTGGTAAAGAAAGCGGGCAAAATGTAAGTATTGGAGTTGGCGTTCTTCAGCAAGCTAGCGGCAAATCACTTGGGCCGGGATTAAAAAAATTAAACGATTACCAAGCCTTTGGTTTAACGAGAGGTTGTTTGGTTCGTTCCAAGAGTAAAAAAATTACTCCACATGTGGAAAAAACTTATATCATACCCTTAGTTAAACAAAAAGGTGGAGAAGTTGTGCCTTTGAAAGAGGAGGAAGTCAAACCCTTAATAGCGATTCATGCTGTTTATCAAAAACGCGACGTTGATTATAAAGTGAGCGACTTGCAAATTTTTAATTTTATTGCCGAGAAAGGTGGTGAAAAAATGCTGGGAACGAACAATCCTCTACTTCAAGAAATTCTCAGCGATCCATCTTATGAAGTTCCTAGCGAGATGATTGAAGAAGAACCTGTAGTTTTAGAAGAAGCTCAAGCGGCTGATGTATCTGATTCGGATAGTATAGAAGAGGGAATTGATAATTTACTGAGTCAGATAAATCAAGGCTGAATTTAACACCAGGTTGTCCGATTTTGGGTATCAACTCCCCGTGTTAAAGCCCGCGATGGGTTTATTTAAACCCTGCCCGTTTAAATCAAAGCCCGCCAGGGGTTCAAACCCCTGGCTAATAGCGGAAGTCCGTTAAAACGGACTGAAAAAGCAAGTATTCCTAGTCGGTTTTAACCGACTTAAGCTATTAGCCAGGGATTTTAATCCCTGGCGGGCTGGCGGAATAGCAGATAGTAACAAAACCTTATGACGCGACTCTATCTTGACACTGCAATTAGGCTACCTGCGCCAGATGTTGAAGCATTAATCCAAGGTCGAGCGATCGCTGCTATACCTCAACAATTTCTCGATCCGGGGCGGATATTTGCCTTATATCCTGCTGATGCGGCTAATTCTCCACCAATAAATTCTGCAACAGTCCAGATTAAAGCTTGGGCTAGATGCGAACTTTGCCAAATTTTAGATAAGTCTGAACCTTTAGAATCTTTATCTCGATTAACTATTTGGACAACAGAATCTTTAGAAAATATCCTGTCGCAACGTCCTTTTATATTTCTGGCCTATTTTCGCGTTTATTTACTCCCAGAACCATTAGAAATACCTGCAAATACTCAGGGTCAATTTGTGGGATTACCCCAGGCAATGAATGTTGATGAAGCTTCGCCTGTTTTGAGCGATCGCACGTTCTCCCAACGCCGTCACCAGCTAGAAAACCGCCTCCCGCCCCTGCATCCGGAATTGGAAGACTTGCAGAGTGCGATCGCTCAACTAACTACCACTAACCCAGATGCAGAAAAATTGAATCACCGTCTCAAAATATTCTTAGGATACTCAAGCAGTTCATCTGTCAAAAAGCTAGATCCAGAACATGCTTGGATTAGCACAATCAACGCTTTAGGTAATGCCACGACAGGGGGTAACTATGAAAAAGGTACGGCTTTTGAACAAATTGTACATAAAAGCCTCAGATTTTTGCATTTCGAGTTAGATCCAAATGCTAAAGGTGGCGCAGGTGGGATGGATTTGTACTGCACAAAACCTTACCCGCTCGTAGGAGAATGCAAAGCTGGGAAAAGCATTCCAGATAATACGGTTGAAGAGTTAGACAGAATTGGCAAAAGACATTTAAAAGCAGACTATGAGAAAAGTATTAAGTTAATTATTGGCCCTGGTGAGCCAACCAAAAATTTGAAAGAATCAGCGAAAATATCTAAAATTAGTATTATCAAACCTATGACATTACAAAAGCTGGTTGAATTAGAAGCAAATTATCCAGGTTCGGTTAACGCAATCGAACTAAAGGCATATTTAGGCGCTGGACAAAGCGATAGCCAAATTGATGAGTATATCAAGAAGGTTTTAACAGAGATTAAGCTGCGATCGCATGTCGTCGGGGTAGTGAAAAAATACCTGGAAAACACAGGTTTAGAAAGTGCTGGGGTTGACGCTTTACACGGTATATATTTTGGCTCGAATCCACCCCAGCCATTAAAAACAGAGGAAATGTACGAAATTCTGATCGAACTTTCCTCGCCGTTGACTGGGTTTTTGGGACGGAATAAAGCGAGTGATTGGAGGAGCGATCGCTTCTACTTCCTGCGAGAGTTGCTAATAGACTTAGATTAAATAGGAAATAATATGAATACCACCGAACTAAATGTCAGTTTACCTATAGGACTATCTCAAGACGAAGCTAAACTACTCTTAGCCATCAAACTCTACGAAGTAGGCAAAGTGTCACTCGGACAGGCAGCAACAATAGCTGGTTTTTCCAAGCGCACTTTTATGGAAATGTTAGGACGCTATCGAGTTCCTATTTTTGCTTATTCTCCTGAAGAATTACGCGAGGAACTGGGTTTATGACCAATTCAGTCGTCGCTGATAGCACTTGTTTAATTGGACTGGAACGAATAGAACATTTGGATATATTACCAGCACTTTTCGAGCCAATTCTAATTCCACCAGCAGTTCAACAGGAGTTCGGAATCTCTCTCCCTTGGCTATTGGAGAGTGATTGGAGGAGCGATCGCTTCTACTTCCTCCGCGACTTGTTAGTAGATTGAACTTCGATCCGAAAATATCCTTACCCATATTAGACCTCTCCAACAAACAAACTCAGAGCTTCTTTGATCTATGTAGGGGTGAAGCATTTGGGCGACAATTTATGTTTAAAGTCCTAGATTTTATCTCCAAATGCTTCACCCTCCCCAGGATCTCCGAATACGCTCTACGCAATAATTTCCTTTTTGGAGATGTTTATTGTTGTAGGGGCTTTCCCAGTCGGGCGACAGTTTATGAAAGCGAACCCAGGTTGACATATCCGACAGCGAAAGCCCTGTTTGCCAAGATTTGCGTAGATATAGGTTGTCTGCGGGTAAGGGCGAAGCATTTGGATATCAGCACCTCAGTTGAAATTCAACGATAGTCGCCCAAATGCTTCGCCCCTACTACCTATCCTCAGCTGGTGCAGTCAAGTACAACTGAATAAAGTCCTCTGCTGCGGCTGGATTGATGCTGTGTAGTCCATCCCGGATTTCCAGAATCGTCTCGCCACCCGGATCTCTAATCTCATTCACCCAACGGTTGACATTGGCAGCTCTAATCCCCATCACGACGGCTAATCCGTTTTGGCTGATGCCATGAGTCTCCAACACCTGTTTGAGGGCTTTACCTGCTCTTCCCATGCTGCGATCGCGTCACGACTGCGCCTCATCTTCCTCATCTGGATCTTCCAAATACAGTCGCATAAAGTCAAAAGCCGCCTCTGGATTAATTGCGATCAGAGCTTTCCGAATTTCGTACACTGCCTCAGCCGTTGGATCTCTTGTCTCCTTAACCCAGCGGTTAACATTCCCGCGTCGAATCCCCATCGCCACTGCCAATCGATTTTGGCTAATACCGTACTTTTCTAGCACCTGTTTCAACGCTTTGCCTGCTCTTGCCATGCTTGAGATTTTGTCAAAGGCTCATGACCAAGTAAATGCTTCCATATGGAGGCGTTTAGTGTAAGATGAGGATGTATCCATATGGAAGCAAAATCTCTAAGTAACGCAAGTTGCTAGTTACAAATATGGTTGGTTTGATCCCCCCTAACCCCCCTTCAAAAGGGGGGAACCGGATTCTTAGTCCCCCTTGTGAAGGGGGATTTAGGGGGATCTAAAATGCTTGACCTCATAACTAGCAACTTGAGTTAAGTACAAAAAGGTACAACCCAATGACTAAAAGCTTTTTCTTACAAACCCCCCAAACGCCAACCTTTCCCAGCCTTGTGGGCGCTCTGGGCGATCCAATGCCAGGTAAAATACCCGTCCGCATCCTCGTCATCAGCACGCCGTTTGGCGTCAATCAAACGATTCACACCTTGCACGCTCTGCGTTTTGCCGATGTCACTCTGTGGAGTCGCCTGTTACCTGCGCCCAATCCAGGGGAAGTGATGAGCATTTTGACGCGATATTTGAGCGTATAACGCGATCGCTCGCCCAGAAACCCGGTTTCTCAGAGAAACCGGGTTTTTGCTGCACCTATTTGTCATAATTCTTTAACATTCAACCACAAAACCTGAAAACGGTAGCTTATAATACAGAAATAGAGAGAAAGTTTTATCTGATTAACCGGATTGAGATAAATTGACAGGAGACAGACTTTATGAAACTGAGTTATCGCGGCGTCGCTTACGAATACGAACCACCTGCCATCGATATGGTTGAAGGCGAAATCGGTGGCAAATATCGGGGACAAGCTTGGAGAGTTAGCTATCCTAGACACATTCCCGTACCCCAACCGGCGTTGGATTTAAAGTATCGCGGGGTTGCCTACAGCACCTATACGAAAGCGCAAGACTGCGCGATCGCACAAGCTAGCAACCCTCGGCAAGTTTCCCCCGAATTGGTAGAAACCCACCTAACACATCTCCGCCGCCGCCTAGAACATAGATTGCAAGTCGCTAAAACCAGCGGCGATCAAAGATTAGTCCGGATGCTGGAAGCCGAATCAAAACAACTCGTGCGATCGCGCTAGTTTTTACTCACCCCAGTTGCTAATGGCTAATGGCTAATTGCTAATATGAGGATTTTTCCGAAGATTAGCCATTAGCCATTATTCATTAGCTACTATGCATCAGATAACTGATATTATGTCCGTTGAATTGCCGATAATAAAAAAATTCACCCGGTGGTTGTGTAGGGGCACGGCATCATAGATATCTCGGACAAACAGATAACTTTAATCTTGCCGTGCCGCGGCTCCTAATGATGGGTAATCCACCGGACACGATATGATAACTTGAGTTACTAACTAATTCGTAACTGCTCTACACGCGCTACTAAATCTTGCGCTACCTTAACAAGATTTTGCATATTTTCTGATGCTTTTTCTGCCGTTTCTGGCGAAGTATCTTGGGCTTTGAATTCAACTGTTTGAATAGTTTCGATTAAACTGCTCGCAGTTTGATCGAGTTTCTGCGTATCATCAGCGATCGCAGGCGCTAGCAAATCCCACTGTTGTTTGACGTTCAAGATTTCTTCTAACGACTGTTTCACTTCTTGTGCGAAGTTGGTACAATCATTCACTTGCTCAGTTTCACCTTGCATTGCATTAACAGCACCAGTAATATCATCCTGCATTTGCTTGGTAATCTGTTCGATTTGTTGCAAAGATTGCAAAACACTGCTACTTAGCTGCTGTAAATTGTGAGCAACTTTTACCATTGGCTTACCTTTATCCCCCACACTCGTTGCCTCAATCGAGGCATTGAGTGCCAGCAAGTTGATCCGCGAAGCATTTCCAGAAACGCTAACAACATGCTCTGAAAGTTCTGGCAAATATTCCCCTAGTCGTTTGATTTTTGGCGGCGTTGTGCCTAAAAATTGTTGGATTTGGAGAATTTGTGCGGCATTTTGTTCTGCTAATTCATCCCCATTTAATGCCGTAGATGCAGTAACTTCAGCTAATTGTTCCACTTCCCGCCCATTCAGCCCCACCCGTTGCAGCGAATTGCTCATCGCTTCGATAGAATTAACTGCGGGATTTAATTGCTCAACTTGAGGTAGCGGGTAAGCAGCAAAAAATGTGGCGATATTTTGGCTATTGGTTGCTTCCTGAGCCAATTTTTCAGCGCTAGTCTTGACTTGTCGCACCCTTTCTTGTAAAGAAAGTGCAATCAAATTTAAACTGTAGGCGGCTACACCAAATTCATCTGACAATTGTCCCCTGGTTGTTACCGTAAAATCTCCATTTGCCCAATTTTTGAGCGCTTCCTCAAGCACAAGTACCCGATCGCTGATATTTTCCCGATCGTATTCCCAGCTTTGCACTTGCCGATCGAAATCGTTCATCATTTTTTCGACGACAACAGCCATTTGGTTAAATTTTGTGGCTAACTGTCCTAATTCATCCTCAGAATAAACCTTAGCCTGGGCTGGGAATTTACCTTGACACAGAGAATTCATTTGCGATCGCATCTCTTTCACCTGTCGCCGCATCCGTTTGGATAGATAGCTTTCTAACCCCAGGGAAATGACAAACGACGCAGCACCAGCAGTCCCGGCGATATAGCCTTTTTCGGTAGGATTAAACCCAGTCCCAGGGATTGTATAAGTAGCGGTGGCAGTGGCTAAAGCCGTTATCCCGCCACAGATCAAAGCATTCCAGAAGGGTTGATAAGGCATGGGATGGAAAAATTAGTTTGTTATGGTTCATTTTCCATTAGACCTCTTGCATCAGCGCCTGGAAATAAATTTCATCCTGTATGCAAACTAGAATAACTTTTGGTTTATATTAAAAGGTTATCTAACTTTGCCTACTCGTGGCAGAAACCAGAACTAGGGGCACGGCGCAGAATAATTTTTGGTTTATATTAAAACACTATCTATGCCGTGCCCCTACAAAACGCCTAATCAGCTATAAGCTTCCATCGGCAAGCAAGAACAGACGAAATTGCGATCGCCAAACGCACTATCAATTCGTCCTACCGCAGGCCAAAATTTAGACTCTTTCGTCCAAGGTGCGGGATAGGCAGCTTGTTCGCGAGTATAGGGATGTTGCCATTCCCCAGCAATTAAACTTTCTGCGGTATGGGGTGCATTTTTCAGCACATTATCCCGCGCATCGGCTTCGCCCTTTTCAATCGCTGCTATTTCTTGACGAATCGCAATCATCGCCTCGCAGAAGCGATTTAATTCTTCCAAAGATTCGCTTTCCGTCGGTTCTACCATCATCGTACCCGCGACGGGCCAAGAAATAGTAGGCGCGTGGAAACCGTAATCCATCAAGCGCTTAGCCACATCCTCGACTTCGATGTTGGCGGATTTTTTCAGCGATCGCAAATCCAGAATACACTCATGCGCCACTAAATTCGACTCGCCCTTATACAAAACCGGGTAGTAAGCTTCTAACCGACGAGCGATATAATTCGCATTCAGAATTGCCACCTTAGTCGCATCCGTCAGCCCCGCGCCTCCCATCATGGCAATATACATCCAAGAAATCACCAAAATGCTGGCGCTACCCCAAGGCGCAGCCGAAACCGCACCCATAGACATCGGTGCGCCCCCCCTTGCCAAAGCGGGGTTAGAGGGTATCGCCGCAGGGGGGATCTGTGCGCCCCCCCTTGGCAAGGGGGGGTTGGGGGGGATCGGATGACCGGGTAAAAACGGCACTAAATGGGAAGCAACGCCAATCGGTCCCATACCGGGGCCGCCGCCGCCGTGGGGAATGCAGAAAGTTTTGTGCAAATTCAAATGACAAACATCAGCGCCAATATCTCCAGGACTGCACAATCCTACCTGGGCATTCATATTCGCCCCATCCATATAAACTTGACCGCCATTGGCGTGAACGATGTCGCAAATTTGTTTAATTTGTGACTCGAAAACCCCGTGGGTGGAAGGATAGGTAACCATCAACGCCGCCAGTTCGGATTTATGCTTTTCCGCTTTATCTTTGAGGTCGTTGATGTCAATATTACCTTGGTCATCGCAAGCAACCGGAACCACTTTCATCCCGCACATCACCGCACTCGCGGGATTGGTTCCATGTGCCGAGGTAGGAATTAAACAGATATTGCGATCGCTTTCTCCCCGACTCGCGTGGTATTCCCGAATTACCAGCAACCCGGCATACTCACCTTGAGAACCCGCATTCGGTTGCAAAGAAATCCCCGCGAACCCGGTAATTTCTGCTAACCAAGCCTCCAATTGCTCGAATAAAACTTGATAACCCCGCGCTTGAGATATCGGTGCAAACGGATGAATTTTACCAAATTCAGGCCAAGTCACCGGCATCATTTCCGCCGTAGCATTCAGCTTCATCGTACAAGAACCCAACGGAATCATTGAGGTTGTCAGCGATAAATCTTTTGCCTGCAAGCGATGCATGTAGCGCAAAAGTTCCGTTTCCGAATGATAGCGGTTAAAGATAGGATGGGCGAGATATTCCGTAGTCCGGGCAAGGGATTTAGCATTTCCCACCCCCCCTTGAGCAAGGGGGGGCAGCGGGGGATCGCATGAGGGAACAGGAGAGTTACCCGAGAAGATTTCCCATAAATCTTGTACATCTTTTATGGTCGTCGTTTCGTCTAGGGAAATCCCGACTGCGGTGCGATCGAAAACGCGGATATTAATTTGACGCGATTCACAAGCAGCTAATATTTCTTCTAACGGTTTTTCGCCCAATTCTACCCGCAAGGTATCGAAGAAATATTCTGACCCGATTTTATATCCTAACTCCTTTAATCCTGCTGCCAAAGTCGCAGTTAAATTATGGATATTTTCGGCTATTTTTTTCAGTCCCGCAGCGCCGTGATAAACCGCATACATACTAGCAATTACTGCCAGCAAAACTTGCGCGGTACAGATATTACTCGTCGCTTTTTCCCGGCGGATATGTTGTTCGCGGGTTTGCAGTGCTAAACGCAGTGCCGTTTTACCTTGAGCATCTTTGGAAACGCCGACAATTCGTCCCGGAACTTGCCGTTTATACTCTTCTTTAGTGGCAAAATAAGCTGCATGTGGCCCCCCATATCCCAGCGGCACGCCAAAGCGTTGCGTACTACCAACTGCTATATCGGCACCAAATTCTCCCGGCGGTTTTAGCAAGCACAAGCTTAACGGATCTGCCGCTACCGTTACCAATGCACCGACCTTATGCGCTTGTTCGATAAAAGCCTGATAATCGTGAATTGTCCCATCGCTGGCGGGATATTGCAGCACTGCGCCAAAAATAGGTTTGTCAAAGCTAAAAGTTTGATGGTCGCCGACAATAATTTCAATCCCTAACGGTTTGGCGCGCGTTTGCAATACATCGATGGTTTGGGGATGGCAATCTTGGGAAACAAAGTAGGCGTGAGCTTTATTTTTGCACAGCCCATAACTCATCGCCATCGCTTCAGCGGCAGCGGTTGCTTCATCGAGTAAAGAAGCGTTGGCAATTTCCAACCCCGTCAGATCGATCATCATCGTCTGGAAGTTTAACAGCGCTTGGAGTCGTCCTTGGGCAATTTCTGGCTGATAGGGAGTGTAAGCAGTATACCAACCGGGATTTTCCAGAATATTGCGCTGGATAACCGGCGGGGTAATGCAATCGTAATACCCCATGCCGATAAACGAGCGGTATACTTGATTTTTCGAGGCAATTTCTTTTAATTGAGCTAAAGCAGCGTATTCGCTTTGTGCAGCTGGGAGTTGCAGCGGATTCCTCAACCGGATCGACTCTGGCACCGCCGCATCAATTAAACCATCCAGGGTATCAAACCCCAATAGTTCCAGTATTTGCTGAATTTTATCTGCTGTCGGGCCAATATGCCGCCCGACAAAAGAATGAGACACTAAACCTGTTTCTCCTTGTTGCTGGTGAATGGTAGAACCTGGCACAGATTGCCTCCAGAATTGCTTGCTTATTAAGTTTTAACAATTATTTTAAATTTCGGATGCCAGTCAAGAGTAAGGGAGACAAGGGAGACAAGGAGGACAAGGGAGACAAGGAGGACAAGGGGGACAAGGGAGACAAGGGGGACAAGGGAGACAAGGAGGACAAGGGGGACAAGGGAGACAAGGGGGACAAGGGAGACAAGGAGGAATCAACAACAATTTCTCCTCAACTCCCCCAGCTCCCCCAGCTTCCTCAGCTCCCCCAGCTCCCCCAGCTCCCCTATTCCCCTTCTACCAAAACGCTGTACTCAGCAGCAGATAGGGCATCGTCTAGTTCTCCAGCGTTGTCGATGCGAACTTTGAGCAACCAACCTTCGCCGTAGGGATCTTCCCCTATTTGTTCGGGAGATTCGATCATCGCTTCGTTGCGTTCGACTACCGTGCCGGAGATGGCAGAATTCAAGTTTTCTACTGCTTTCACCGACTCGATGGTGCCGAAGCTTTCTCCCTTGGAAAGCGCTGCGCCGATTTCTGGTAATTCCAGAAATACGATATCGCCTAGCTGATCCACAGCAAAGGAGGTAATGCCGACGGTGGCAATGTCGCCATCCAAGCGCACGTACTCGTGAGTGTCTAGGTATTTTAGGTCATCGGGATATTCAAAAGCCATTTTGAAAAGCTCCTCAAACAGCCTTGCTCAGTTTACAACACGCGATCTCAGAGCGATCGCGTGCTAATTAAAATACAGCTATATCGATCGCAACCCAATGGACAAAAAAACCCTTAACCGACTACTCTGGGGAGAGTTTTCCCTCAAGCGGATGATACGTTCTGCCATCTTCATCTACGCCTGTTTCTGCATCTGGGCTTATTTTTACACCGACCGGATGATCTTCTTACCCCAACCATCCACCTATGAGGATACCCAAGACATTCTCAAGCTGACCACCGCCAATGGCGTCTCGATCTCGGCAATTTACCTGCCCAATCCCCAAGCCAAGTATACTATCCTCTATTCCCACGGCAATGCGGAAGACTTAGGCGATGGTCTGCCTCTGTTGAAAGAATTGCGGGATATAGGATTTAGCGTCTTTGCCTACGACTACCAAGGTTATGGAACCAGTCAGGGAACGCCAAGCGAACGCAATGCTTATAAAGATATCGACGCTGCTTACAATTATCTCACCCAAGAATTAAACATTCCACCCAATCGGATTATCGCTTACGGATTTTCCGTAGGTGGCGGCCCATCGGTAGATTTAGCTGCTCGCAAACCCCTTGCTGGTTTAATTGTAGAAAACACTTTTATCTCCGCATTTCGCGTAGTAACCCACATTCCTATCGTGCCTTTTGACAAATTTGATAATATCAACAAAATTAAAAATGTGCGTTGCCCGGTTTTGGTGATACACGCAACTGCTGACCAAGTGATTCCTTTCTATCACGGTCAAAAACTCTTCGCGGCAGCCAACGAACCCAAGCAATTTTTGTCGATTGAAGGTGCCGGTCACAATAATTTAAGATTGGTGGCGGGAGAAAGGTACGTACAAGCTTTGCGCGAGTTTGTCGAGTTAGTTAGCAATCAGTAGCTGGCTATACCGAGCTTTAGATTGCTAAAAAACCAAATTTTTTCCAGAAAGATCCGGTTTTTTGGCTCATCCCCATCTGATGAATGTTTCTAGTTTGCAACATAGCGATCGCTTTCTGCTTAAAATATATTTAACCTAGCAGCTTTAAAAATTAAATCACGCCTATGCTACAACCCCTAAAAGGCTTAATCTGCTCACCCGAAGTTGGCTCATTTCTCGGCGGCCCAATACCGCTGGATTCCTCCTTTTACATCGAACGCCCTCCCTTAGAAGCACGCACCTATGCAGAAATAAGCAAACCTGGGGGTCTAATTCGGCTTAAAGCTGCCAGAAAAATGGGAAAAAGTTGCTTTATGTTACGCATCGCCGCTCAAGCGGCGGTTTTGGGTTACCGTACAGTGACGATAGATTTTCAGCAGGCAGAGACGGCTATTTTTACCAGCTTGGGCAAGTTTTTACGCTGGTTTTGTGCCAATATTGCTTTTCAACTCGAACTCGAACCCCATCTGGATGATTACTGGGATGAGGAAATCGGCAGTAATTCTAGCTGTTCTATTTATGTCAAAGGTTATTTGCTTAAGCAAATAGACTGCCCTCTGGTTTTGGTATTAAATGAAGTCAATCGAGTCTTTGAACATCCCCATATTGCCCAAGATTTCTTGCCATTACTCCGATTTTGGTACGAACAAGCAAGACAATACAAAGTCTGGGAAAAACTCCGCATGGTAGTCATTCACTCGACGGAAGTTTATGTAACGTTGAATCTGAATCAATCGCCGTTTAATGTTGGACTACCGCTTAAGCTAGCCGAATTTACACCCGATCAGGTGCAAGATTTAGCACAACGGTATGGACTGGATACGGCTTTAGTCGAGCCATTAATGCAGATGGTAGGGGGACATCCTTATTTAGTGCATTTGGCTCTCTATCATCTCAGCTGCCAAGATCTAAGTTTAGAAAAATTACTGGAAGACGCTGCCACTAATGCCGGAATTTATAGCAGCTATCTGCGAAATATCTTGACGATGCTTCAGCAGCGCCTCGAACTAGCAGCAGCATTCAAACAGGTTGTGACAGCTTCAGGTAGTGTTTGGTTAGAGCCGCTGCTTGCCTATCATTTAGAGAGTATGGGACTGGTAAAATTGGTAGGAAATACTTGTACTGTGTCCTGCGAATTATATCGCCAATATTTCCAAGTGCAAAACTTAGACGATGAGAATTTAAACAGTTTTTCCCGCCTCAAGCAGTTGGAGCAAGAAAACCAAAAGCTACGAACTTTAGTCAATCTAGATGAAATGACTCAGATTTTCAATCGGCGATACTTTAATATTCGCTTGCAAACCGAATGGAAACGAATTGTTACTAAACCCATTTCTCTAATTCTGGTTAAAATCGATCATTTTCAACTTTATAAACATATTTATGGAATTGAAGCCAGCGATAATTGTTTGCGGAAAATTGCCCACAAAATTACTCAATTACTGCAACGTCCTGAAGATTTAGTTGCTCGCTATGGAGATGAAGAATTTGTCGTTTTTCTGCCTGAAATCGATGGCCCAGATGCTATGCAGGTTGCTCAAGAGATAAGACAAAGCGTTGAAGCTTTAGCGATCGCTTTCAAACCCCCTGCTGTGGCAGGTTTGCCAAGTGCTGTCGTCACGGTTACTCTAGGAGTTGCCTGCACTATTCCCAAGCTGCACAAAGATGAATCAACACTAATCCAATATGTTGAAACAGCACTTTATCAAGCACGAAGAGAAGAGCAAGGTGTATCCTTAATTGAATTGTAGATGGGATAATTGGTAATCAAACAAACAACCAATTACCAATTACTAAGTAGCAAGCATAAAACAGCTCCAGGTAAAGCGATCGCATACCCAATCCCACATGACCGATCACCTATACCAAGTTGGCGGTAGCCTCACCAATAATGCTCCTAGCTACGTTGAACGACTTGCCGATTTACAGCTTTACGAAGCCTTAAAAGCTGGAGAATTTTGTTATGTTCTCAATTCCCGTCAAATGGGAAAATCTTCCCTATTAGTCAGAACATCTCATCGGCTGCAACAAGAAGGCTTTAAATGTACCAGCCTGGATTTGAGCATTATTGGAAACGAAAATATTACTCCCGCTCAATGGTACAAGGGCATCGTTTCTCAATTATGGCTGGGGTTGGATTTGTTAGGAACCTTAAACTTAAAAAATTGGTGGCGCGAGAGCGAAGAAATTTCTTTACTTCAGCGATTGGCTTGGTTTATCGAAGAATTATTAATCCGGCAATTTCCCACGGAAAATATAGTCATATTTGTCGATGAAACCGATAGCATTCTCGGTTTAAATTTTCCAGTTGATGATTTTTTCGCCTGGGTGAGATTTTGCTATAATCAAAGAGCAATTAATCCGGAATATCACCGAATTACTTTTGCAATTTTTGGGGTAGCTACACCGTCAGATTTAATTAAAGATAAAAACCGCACTCCGTTTAATATTGGTCAAGCTATAGAACTCGATGGATTTGAATTAGAAGCAGCCCAGCCGTTAGCCGATCTATTAGAACAGAAAATCAACAACTCAAAAGCAATCATCAAAGAAATATTAGCTTGGACAGAAGGGCAGCCGTTTTTAACCCAAAAGCTCTGCAATTTAACCCTCAATGCCCTAAAAATTGGGGAAAAGCCGGAGCAACTGACAATTACTCCCGGCAGCGCCGGATTGTGGTTGGAAAATTTGGTGAAGTCGCAGATTGTCCGGAATTGGGAATCTCAGGATGAACCAGAACATTTGCGAACCATCCGCGATCGCATCCTGCGTCACGAAGAACGGGCAGGCAGATTGCTGGGCATTTATCAACAAATTTTACAGGGAGTGGCAGTAGACACAGATAATTCAAGAGAACAAACAGAATTAATTTTATCAGGTTTGATTGTAAAAAAGCAAGGAATGCTGCAAGTTAAAAATAAAATTTATCAAGCAGTATTCAATCTAGAATGGGTCGAAAAACAATTAGCAAAACTGCGTCCTTATTCCCAAACCTTTGATGCTTGGATTGCTTCTAAGCAAACAGATTTTTCCCGATTGCTGCGGGGACAAGCATTGAAAGATGCTCGAGAATGGGCGATTGGCAAGAGTTTGAGCGATTTGGACTATCAGTTTTTAGCTTATAGTGAACAGAGCGATCGCCAAGAAATGCAACTAATGCTAGAGGCAGAACGTACCCAAGCCGTGGAAGAAAAACTGATAGCCGCTCAAAAAGCTGCCAAATTACAAAAATATTTTCTCGGTGCCCTGACAACGGGATTATTAGTGTCGGTGGGTTTGGGAATTACCACGTTCTTCCAGTACCGCAACGCCACGATCAGCGAACACCAAGCCAGAATCAACGAAATCAAGGCGCTGGCTTCGTCTTCGCAAGGATTTTTTGCCTCTAATCGCCAGCTAGACGCGATGATTGCCGCCATTAAAGCCAAGCGCCGCCTGCAAAAGCTAGGGGATGGGGATGCTCAAATCACGGCTCAAGTTGAAGACGCCTTGCGGCAATCAGTTTATGGTACCAACGAATTGAACCGCCTCATCGGGCATCAGGGCGGTGTTTTGGGCGTTGCTATCAGCCCAGACGGAGAGTTATTTGCTACCGGCAGTAACGACAAAACTGTGAGAATCTGGAAACGAGACGGCACCTTATTGTTAACCTTGCCACAGAAAGCAACCCCGTTTCGCGTTGTCTTTAGTCCAGACAGTCGCCAGCTGGTGGCAGGTGGTAATGATGGCACCATCCATCTGTGGCATCTTGATGGCACAGGTACAAAAACAACCCTAAAGGCAACGCTGCGGCAAAGAATTCAGGCACACAAAGCACCCATCTGGGGAATTGCCTTCAGTCCCGATGGCAAACTGCTTGCTTCCGCTAGTGCCGACACAACCGCGAAATTGTGGCGGCTTGACGGCACATTGCAGGCAACTTTGACAGGACATCAAAAAGCAGTTTGGGCTGTTGCTTTTAGTCCTGACAGCCAGATGGTTGCTTCCGCCGGAGTTGATAATAACGTCAAGTTGTGGAATGTTAATGGCAATTTACTGGGCATCTTGCCAGGGCATCAAGCGCCTGTCTGGAGTTTGGCATTTTGCCCAAAAACCAATTTCCTAGTGTCCGGGAGTAGCGATCGCACTGCTAAACTGTGGCATCTAGACGGCACCTTAGTTAGAACACTATCGACAGACAGTCCGATTTTGACCGTAGATTGTAGCGCCAACGGTGACTTTATTGCCACTGCCGGACAAGATAGATTTGTCAACCTGTGGCAGCCAGACGGAACCTTGCTCAAAACTTTAAGGCAGCATAATGCGGTGATTCGGGATGTGGCATTGAGTGCTGACGGACTCATGGCTGCTTCTGCTAGTGAGGATGGCACGGTGAAACTCTGGAAGCGTAACAAACGACTATTGAAACCACTCTACGGGCATCAGGATACCATTTGGGAAGTTGCCACCAGCCCAGATGGTAAGTGGATTGCTTCTGTTGGCGATAACAGGCTTAAACTCTGGCGCGCAGATGGTACACCACAGAAAACCATTGAGGGAAAAGAAATTGCATTTCGCGCTGTGGCATTCTCACCCGACAGTCGGTTGATGGTGAGTGGCAGTGATGCCCAAACCATTCAGCTTTGGGAGTTGGGGGATAGGGGAAAATCCGACACCCGGCTGCTGCGAACCTTGACGGGACATAAGGCTGGCATTTATGGGTTGGCGATTAGTCCAGATGGAAAAACCATCGCCTCGGCGGGAGATGACAGAACCATCAAACTGTGGAGTATTGACGGAAAACTACTGCACAGCTTAGTCGCCCACGAGGGCAGAATTTGGAAATTAGCCTTTAGTCCACATGGTAATGTCCTCGCCTCGGCAAGTGTAGATGGCACCGTGAAACTATGGAAAATTGACACATCCAAAATCCAAAATCCAAAATCGATTGCAACCCTTCCAGTAAACGCTGGCGTCTGGGGAGTCGCCTTTAGCCCCAAAGGGGATATCATCGCCTCCACTAGTCGAGACGATAGCCTTAAACTCTGGCGCCTTGATGGCAGCTTAATTAAAACAATTAACGGGCAGAGTCGGGGATTGACGCGAGTAGCATTTAGTCCAGATGGCAGCACAATCGCCACAGCAGGTGTAGACAATACCGTGAAATTGTGGAGTCAAGAGGGTAAATTGCTCACCACCTTACCCGGACATCGAGGCATGGTTATCAGTGTGGCGTTTAGTTCGGATGGTAACTATCTGGTATCCGGTGGCGATGACAGCAGAGCAATTTTGTGGGATTTGCAGCAAATTCGCACCCTCAACCCCCTAGAGTATGCCTGTAACTGGGTACGCGATTATCTGCGAACCAACATCGAGGTGAATAACAGCGATCGCTCTCTGTGCGACAATATTCCTCACACTAATTAGCAGCTTTTTGTCAATTTAATTTTCGATATAACAGGTAAGGCTGAAGCGATCGCATCGAAAATTAAATAATTACAATTAATTTAGCGTTGGTAAAACTCTGATGTTGTTAGACTACAATCCACTTCATTGTCGCCCTTCTTCCGAAGAACTCCCCGACTCGGATGATACCCCCGTGGATAATCAACTACAACATTTAATTCCCACTCTACTAGAAGCTATCCTGGCGTTAATTTGGGCAGAACGCCAAGATTGGTATTTTGGCGTAGATATGGGAATTTATTACGACGAAAACGAACCCGCGATTGTCCCCGATGGTTTTCTCAGCTTAGGAGTGCAGCGATTTATCGACGACCTATTACGCTTGAGTTATGTACTGTGGGAAGAACAAAAAGTCCCGATTTTTACCTTAGAAGTCGTCTCGCAAAAATATCGCGGCGAATACAGCAGCAAAAAGCAAATGTATGCCGACTTGGGAGTATTGTTCTATGCCGTTTACAACCCTCGTCGCCGCCGCAAACCTAGATTAGAAGTGTATCGATTAGAGCGGGGAAAATATGTATTACTTTCAGGCAATCCCATCTGGCTGCCCGAAATTAATTTAGGATTGGGACGAGAGATCGGCACTTATCAAGGAATTACGCGGGAATGGCTGTATTGGTATGACGAGCAAGGACAAAAGTTGCTGACTCCTGAAGAACGCATTCAAACATCCGAACAACTCCGCCTCGCAGCCGAACAACGTAGTCTAGAAGCCCAACAACGCGCACTAACTGAACAACAATTGCGCCTCGCAGCCGAACAAAAAGCAGAAATTCTGGCTCAAAGACTCAGAGAACTAAATATCGATCCAGAAACTCTTACTTGACAAATTAAATCTTGACAAATCAAGTAATTTGTGGGATGATAATATCATAATGGGAATCCGTGCGCCCATATA
>ERZ1066124.542-NODE-542-length-22453-cov-21.622198_pt1 | contig 22453 bp, 23 predicted proteins | sample MGYA00382771_ERZ1066124 | MGnify/ENA primary metagenome ERZ1066124 (study PRJEB33369, sample SAMEA5778354) | biofilm metagenome | biome: Industrial cooling water; feature: Water cooling tower basin; material: Biofilm | place: United Arab Emirates | collected... | reverse complement strand
TCCGGTTCTGAAGCCGAGCATGGGGGGCGACCTCCATGCTTAGGTTAACGGATTCTTGGTTCTACGGTAGAACTTGCTGAAGCAGGTTTGCACCAACTTCAGTAGAGGCTCCATCTCCCCAAGCGTTGCACGATTCAAGACCGTAGCTTCCGGTATGCCCTACCGTAGCCAATCCCCGACTAAGGATATTTCTCGCTGCATTGTGGTCACGGTCTAAAGCACACCCGCATTGACAAATATGAGTGCGAGTAGATAGCCCTTTCTTAACCACAGAGCCACATTGAGAGCATTCTTGACTCGTTCCGTTAGGAATGACAGCAATTGTGATTTTGCCGTATACCTTGCCGAAATATTCCATCCAGCAACGGAACTGATACCAAGATGCGTCGTTAATCGACTTGGCAAGACAGTGATTCCGCACCATGTTTTTAATTCTCAAATCTTCGTAGGCGACAACATCGTTGGATGTGATGACGCACCGTGCCAATTTCACAGCATGGTCTTTACGCTGCCTACTTATTTTGAGATGGCGATTACCTAAAACCTGTCTTGCCTTCCGTCTGTTGTTTGACCCTTTCGCCCGTCTAGAAACGCGCTTTTGAGCCATTTTTAACCGTCTCTCACCTTGGGGGAGAAAACGCGGATTATCAACTGTCTGATTGTTGCTATCGGTGTAGAAGTCGTTCAAGCCAACATCTAAGCCAATCGCTTTTCCCGATAGCTCTACCGATTCAACACGGTCAACTGAAATGCAGAACTGAACGTAATACCCATCTGCACGTTTCACCAATCTCACCCGTTTGATTTGGTCAGGTTGATAGAAGTGCAAATCGCGGGTTCCTTTCAGCTTTAGTGTTCCGATGCCTTTCTTGTCGGTAAAGGTGATTGATTTCCGATTCTCAGCAAGTCGCCATCCGGTTGATTTGTATTCAACTGAACGATTGTCTTTCTGGAACTGCGGAAAGCCTTTCTTGCCGGGAATCTGTTTCTTGCAATTGTCGTAGAATCTGGCAATCGCTGACCATGCTCGTTCTGCGCTGGCTTGTCTTGCCATGCTGTTAAGCTCATTGCAAAACGGAAACTCTTTCGCCAATACAGCACAGTATTTATTGAGGTCATATTGAGTTTTACCTAATCCGTCCATCCAAAAGCGTAGAGCTTTGTTGCGGATGAATTGAACAGTTCTCAGCGCCTCATTCACCGCGCTGAATTGCTTTGATTTTCCGTAAGCCTTGAACTCTAAAACGAGCATGATTTCGACCGAATCACGATACTCTTATGTTAGCGCGATTCACATAAGAATAGCAGGTATGAATCAGGGAGTTTCTGAACTCTGCCTACTGCCGTAGGCGCGAGAACCGTTCTGTATCCAACGAGTGAACTACGTTGGTTTTATCCGGTTCCCAAACCCTCCGAGCCTATAAGTTCTTTGTCAGGCGACAGAGACTTCAACAATCCTTTGGATTTCTTTCAACACTGATAGCCCTCTCGCTTTTGATAGATTGATCTCTAAATTGCACTTCGTACAGTTTAGGCAATCGTACTTTTTTTGCAAATGAACATTCTGTTCAAGGAGTAAACTAACAATGGCTCATACAAATCGTCTTGTCACTGAAGCAGCAGTCATTCCTGTAGTAGGAGATTATCATGATCGTGTTCGTTGGGGTTCGATTCTCGCTGGCTTGTTTGTTGCGTTAGTTTCACAGTTAATCTTGAGTGCAGTGGGTGCAGCAATTGGTGCAAGTTCGATCGCGAATTCGGGTGCGCCCCGTTCTGATGCAGGTGGTGTCTTTAGCGCAGTTGGAATTTGGGCAATCATCAGCTTGCTGATTTCTTTGTTCATTGGAAGCTGGGTCATGGCTCGCGTTTGTGGTCCAATGAACCGAAGTACAGCAATGCTCAATGGCGCAATTCTTTGGGCACTCACGATCGCATTAAGTGCTTATCTCTTAGCAAGGGGTGTCGCAGGCGCATTTGGTTTAGCGGTTTCGACTGTGGCAAATGTTGCAGGTGCTGCACTACCTCAGACTGGATTGCCGAATGTAGATCCCAATGCAGCAACACCGAATGTCACAGCTCAAGGTGCCAGAAATATTGCGGACACGGCTGCAACCGCAGGCTGGTCGTTTGTGATTGGATCGCTGTTAGGTTTAGCAGCCTCGATCGCGGGTGCAGCAGTTGGAACTCGTAAGCCTCGTGAAGTGTAGAAATTTAGGTTAAGACTCGCGAAGTGCAACGATCGGATCAAGTTGAGCAGCGCGACGAGCAGGAACTACGCCAAAAAATAAACCAATCCCGCCAGAAACTCCCACTGCTGCAACAATTGCGGCAGGAGCAATTCCAGCTTGCAAAGGAGTGAGAGCTGCTACGAGCGTTACGCCGCCGATTCCCACAACTGTCCCAATTGCACCGCCTGCTGCTGAGAGCATTAAAGCCTCAATGATGAACTGCGTCAAAATGTCTTGCCCAGATGCCCCGATCGCTTTGCGTAATCCGATTTCTTTGGTTCGCTCTGTGACCGAAACTAGCATGATGTTCATAATCCCAATGCCACCGACCAGGAGAGAAATGGCTGCGATCGCAGCAAGCATAATCGTTAATCCACCTGTAATAGTGCCGACAATGTTCAAGATATCTTTTTGAGTTTGCACCGTAAAATCATCATCCGTCGTAATTTGATGGCGCAGGCGCAGCAAGTTTGTAATCTGATACTGAGCAGCACTCACGTTGTTTTCATTTTTTGCAGAGGCATAGATAACAGATACATCTAATCCATAGGGAGAAGTGCGTCCGGTGAGGCGGTTGACCATTGTGGTGAGGGGAACATAGGCAGTATCGTCTTGATTGCTGCCAAGAAATGCGCCTTTCTCTTTGAGGACACCGACAACTTGGAAACTCACCCCTTTAATCCGAATCTGTTCTCCGATCGGATCGCGATTGCCGAAAAAGCGCGTTGCCATTTCTGAACCCAAGGTCACGACCAGATTATCAGCCTCCAAATCCGATTGGGTAATGAATCGCCCTTTCGCCACATCAAAGCTCCGCACCGACAAAAAATCAGGCGTGGTTCCAATGACAGATGAGGTCGAAGTAAGACCATCACGCACGATCGCAAACTGATTTTGCCGCTGTGGTGCGACTGCTGTAACCGCAGGGACTTGCTCTGCGATCGCTTGAGCATCTTCGAGAACAAGCGTCTTAGGCGGATCGCTGGCGCGGGTTTGTGCGGCATTCGCACCAGGAACCACAACAACCAAGTTTGGACCTAATGACTTGAATTGGTCTGAAGCCAGTTTTTGCGCTCCCTGACCAATTCCGACCATTGCAATCACCGAAGAGTTACCAATAATGATGCCAAGCATGGTCAACATACTTCGCATTTTGTTTGCGGTTAGCGTTTTAACCGCCATTTTCCCGCTTTCCATCCAATCCATGAAACACCTCTACACAAGATTAAGGAGATTAGAACTAGCTTTGAGCAGGCTTCTCCAACAAAACGCGATCGCCTGCTTGCAGTCCCTCTAGAATCTGAATTTCTTTGCCAAAAATCGGTCCAGTCGTCACAGATTGGAACTTCGGTTTGTTGTCGCGATCGAGAATCCAAATGCCTTGCTGTCCCTGCTCTGTCGAAATTGCAACGACTGGAACCATCAGAACATTGGTAAGCTGATCTCCTAAGAATGCAAGATCCGTGTTCATCTTCGACAGAAGCTTATCTTGACCGTCGAGCAATTTTACCTTCACGTTAAACAGCGTCACGTTCTGGTCGGTAATTGCTTCTGGCGCGATCGCATCCACAGTTCCTCGAAACGTTTGATTCGGGTAAGCATCGGCTCGAATTTCCACCGCTTGTCCAACTTTAATTTGGCGAATGTTCGCCTCTGGGACTTTAGCTTCGATTTCTAGGTCTTTTGCCAGCGTTGCGATCGAAGTAGCTGATCCACTGTCTGCCGCGAAACTGGTCGGTGAAACAAACGCGCCTTCATTGGCACCCCGCTGCGTAATCACGCCATCAAAGGGGGCGCGAATATTCGTCTCATTGAGCTTGGTTTGAACCAATTGCAAGTTCGCTTCCGCTGAGGCTAACCGAGCTTCCGCCTGCTGAATTTCCTGGATGCGAGCGCCGCTCTGTTGCTCTTGAAGCTGCTGCTGCGAACTATCCAACCCTGCTTGCACCCGCGCTAAAGCCGCCTGTGCTTGCTGCACCCCTCGTTCGTCTGAGCTTTTCTGGGCAACAGCTAGCTGGTAATCCTGACGCGCCGTATCTAACTGTTGAACAGGCACAGCTCCCTGCTGACTCAGCCAAGTAAAGCGATCGTAGTCAGCTTTTGCTTTTTCTAATCGAGCTTGAGATTGAGCCACCTGCGCTTCTGCTTTCAAAACGGCTGCCTGAGCTTCATTAATTTGTGCCTGGGCTTGATTCACTCCAGATTGGGCTTGACTGATGGCTTCAGGTCGATTGCCTGAACGCAGGAGAGAGACATTCGCCCGTTGTTCGGCAACTTGGGCTTGCGCTTGAGCTAAATCGGCTTGCAGGCGGCGGTTTTCCATCTGGGCGATGAGTTGCCCTTGCTTTACTTGATCGCCTTGTTTAACAAATAGTTTTTCGAGAATTCCAGCATCTCTAGGATTAAGGTTCACGGCTTGAATCGGTACTACTTCACCGCTTGCGGTAATCCGAGCGGTAACATTCTTTGTTTGGACAGGTACGGTTTGCTCGGCATCAATCTGGGGAGCCGTATTACGCAGAACCAATGGAACAGTTGCTGCGGTTCCTAAGAGTCCAGCCGCAATCAAGCCTACGATCCAGGCTGTTGGCTTTTTCTTAGCCTGATTGATAAAAGGGATTTGCATGAAAAATCTGCTCCAAGCAGGAATGAAGAGAGAGTTGAGGAGCAACTAAGTCTAAGGGATAGCGTCACTCCGAAGGATTTTGCGATTCCTCTAGCGTTGTGCTTTGCGAGAGTCGTTTTTGCTGCCAGCGTTCATTCAAACGGGGCAATTCTTGTTCAAAAAATAGGTGAAGATCGCGCATTTCTTCTAACCGTTGCCGAGATTGTGTGTCGTCGATCGCAAACAGTTCCAACCCCCGCTCTGCCAATTGTCGAAAGGCACGAACGCGGGCGAGCTGCTGATTGTTGATTTCTTCCCAGGCGTTCAGCTTGAAGCGAAAACAGTCCTGCCGTTGTCCAGGGAGGCGAATGCGTTCGATTAAGCCAAGTTGCATCAGCAATCGCGTCATCGTGCTAATAGAGGCTTTGCTTGCTTGCAGGACATCCATTAGCTCAGTGGCAGTTTGGTGAGGCGGCGTACAAATCAACAGCCAACCGAGAATTCGTCCCGCAATCCGAGGTAAGCCGCTGGCTTCAAACAAAACACCAACTTCTTCCACGAAAAGCTGTCGTTCCCAGTTTTTCTGTCCTTGAGGTTGATCCATACCTTGAAAAAAGTGTTCACCTATTTAAGATAGCACAGTCAGTTTAGTATTTACTGAACTGACTGAACAAAGTGGATTCCGATTAAAACTGTGAAAAGTTTTCTATCTCATTAGGAAGACAGAGGTTCGGTTGTGCAGATATTCCTATCTTTAAATTGGTCATTCTACTAAGCTTGTTATGCAAAGCTCAGACCGATCCGCATCGCCCGTTCTGCCCATTGCGACGATCGCTTCCATTCTTGCCGCGATCGCAGTTCTAGTCGAGCTAGAATACCGCGATGTTGCTTATACGTTAGTGTTTATTTGGGCATTGATTGCGATCGCGGTTAGCCAAGCAACGCAGCCCCCACTCTTCGTCACCGCGCTCGGACTCACGATCATGTTAGGCGCAGTATTGCTAGTCATACAGTTCAAAGATCGACAGACCTCCCGCTCTTCGTCACCCCGTTCAGACTCGTAATCAGGATATAGCGTGTTGCTGTGAAATGTAGAACATAATAGCCCTAAAACATCATCCCCATGCAAGAACTATCAAAAGCAAGCCCCTCTCCAACCGTGGATGAAGCTTTCACGGCTCAGTTGAAGATTGTCTTAGATCGCATTACAGATGGCTTGATTGCGATAGACACGAACTGGCGTATCATCTATATTAATCCTCGTGCAGGTCAATATCTAAAGCGCAATCCGGCTGAACTCCTTGGTAAAAACATTTGGGAAGAATTTCCAGCCGCGATCGAGACTCAGTTTTATCATCAGTACCATCAAGTGATGCAGAATCAAGTGACCTCAACATTTGAAGAGTATTATGCACCGATTCAGCGTTGGTTTGAAGTCAAAGCCTATCCTGATGCCAATGGACTCTCGATTTATTTTCAGGATATTACTGAGAGAAAACAGATGGAAGCGCAATTTCTCCGGGCGCAACGTCTCGAAATACTTGGAACATTTGCCAGTGAGATTGTTCATGATCTCAACAATATTCTGACTCCGATTCTTGCGATCGCACAAATTCTACAAGTAAAATTCCCGCAGCTTGATCAATCTAGCCAACAGTTACTAGAAACTCTAGAAATCAGTGCAAGACGAGGAAGCAGCCTCGTGAAACAAGTACTCTCGTTCGCACGAGGAACAGCAGGACAACGAACTTCAATTCAAGTCAGAGATATCCTTGAAGAAGTTGTTCAGTTTGTTCAACAGACTTTTCCAAGGTCGATTGAAATTCGCACTCAGCTTTCTGATCTTTGGTTTGTGCAAGCTAACGCAACTCAACTCCATCAGGTGTTCATGAACCTCTGTATGAATGCGCGGGATGCAATGCCGAATGGAGGCGCACTGACTATCACTGCTGAGAATTGCGATTTGGATGAAGCATCTTTACAGCAACATCCAAATGCTGATACCAGTAAATCTGTAAGAATTGCGATCGCGGATACAGGGATCGGAATTGATCCAGGCGTTCTAGAGGATATCTTTGATCCATTTTTTACGACAAAGCCTCCAGAAACAGGGACAGGACTTGGACTTTTTACGGTTCGAGGCATTGTTAAAAATCATGGTGGCTGGATTGATGTCACGAGTAAACCTGTTCAAGGAACCTGCTTTCAGATCTATCTACCCGTACAGGAGCAGTTCACTGATTCGAGTTCCAATGACTCACATCTACATTTCGGCTAAATTGTTGGTACAGTCAGTTGCACGATGACTCTCGTCCCTCACAGGGACAAGTACAGTAACTTCGGGACATCATCTTGGATGACACTTACATTGCTTGGAAATATTGGAGGCGGAGTATCGCTTATAGCTGCGCCGAATCACGCTTAGATTGCTCGATACAACCATTAGTTATTTATTCGCTCATTCACTTTCTGAACAACCAGACTCGCAAAATCAAAGTTGAATTCTGACGAGTTATTCGGTGAAATTGAATCAACCATGACCGCACACATTTGCAATTTGTCTGAAGAAAGGATAGCTCGGCATCGTTGTTCACCGAATGATGAGCGTAATCTTTACCATAATTTATACATGGGGATATTGATCTATGAACTTCAAAACAATCGTCTTCTATGGTTCGTACCGTCGCGATCGCCAAGGTATTAAAGCTGCCCGTTTCATGATTGAGCAACTCAAACAGAGAGATCATGAGGTGGTTTTTGCCGATGCTAAAGCGTATGACTTCGGGATTCTCGATCGAATGTACAAAGAATACGATCAAGGACAAGCTCCTGAGAAAATGGAAGATTTAGCGAATCAAATTAAAACTGCCGATGGCTTTGTGGTAGTCGCTGGAGAATACAATCATTCGATTCAACCGGGTCTGAGCAATCTGATGGATCATTACTTGGAGGAGTACTATTTTCGTCCAGCAGGCATCGTTTCTTACTCAACCGGGGGATTTGGAGGCGTGAGAGCCGCGATTCAACTCCGGGCTTTTTTGACGGAAATGGGGATGCCAACCATTTCTACCATTTTTTCGATCTCAAAAATTGGGGATGCCTTAAATGAAACAGGAGTTCCTCAAGATGCCGCGTTAACCAAGAGAGCGACTCAATTTCTAGATGAATTGGAGTGGTATCAAGAAGCGTTACAACGACAACGGCAAGAGAAAGGAACTCCGTTTTAGTTGACCCATTCTAAATGCTCTGATGTCCTTAAATAACTATGAAATTAAGCTATTAGCAGCAGTCTTGATGCTAGTAGATCACATTGGGACAGTCTTTTTTCCAGACATCTTGATTTTTCGGATTCTGGGACGCTTTAGCTTTCCGCTCTTTATCTTACTGCTGGTTGAAGGAGAAAAACATACCCGCCATTTTAGGCAGTATTGTTTGCGCTTATTGTTGCTGGGCATCGTGTCTCAGCCGATTTATCAGCTCCTATTTCGCTCAACGGTATGGAACATTTTGTTTACATTGTTGCTAGGGTTGCTCTGTTTGCGACTCGTGCGGCGATTTCCACGGTGGCAGTTCTTGATTTGGATTGTGGGAGCTACGATCGCTCAGGTGCTGCATCTGGAGTACCAAGCTTACGGAATCGTCATGATCGCCCTGATCCATCATTTTCAAGTAAGTGCTTTCTGGTGGGCTGGATGGATCACATTTCATCTTGGTTTGCTGATCGTTGCTCCAGGGTTTGCCATCTTTCAGCTTCCCGCCATCTTTTCGCCATTCTTACTGTCTCTCGCAACTCATCAGCAAGGACGGAAAGCAAGATGGTTCTATTTGTTCTACCCCTCGCATTTGTTTGCATTATGGCTCATACGTTACATTCAATGACCTAACGAAGGTAGACGCAGGAATTTTCTCCTAGATCAAAGAGCCATTACAACCTAAGACAGAGGTGACGAAATTGGTGTAACGTTAACTTTAAGCGAAGAAAATACGTTTTAATCATCAAAATTACTTGATAAAGACTTCTATAGACCGACAACAGAAAAACTATTCATCCGGTGTTCTACGCCTGTGGTGCGGAGTCCATAAATCGCTCTGTTGATATGAGCCAAACAACCTATCGAAGGCAATGCGGAGTGTATTCTGATTGATTCTCGCCTGTCGATCGCTGACTTGAGCGATTTCACTCATCGACTGAGAAACCCAAGCCAGCGAGTCTCTGACTTAGCTCCGGCTGACTATCATAAACAGTCTGAATTGATGCAATCCTTGACCTTAGCCGTTGAATGTCTTTGTAAGTAAGCAAACTTCTCTATGTCAACTCAGCATTGGCGGATAGATACAATTAATCGTGAATTTTATGTTCAATCTCTCGCTTTATCGTTGGCAAGCTTTGATCTCAGCCGTAGGTGCTGCTCTGCTCTCTACAGTAACGTTACGCCCTGTATCAGCAGCCGAACGAATTACCGTTTCCTATGGACCCTTCGAGCGATCGATTCCCGTCAAGTCATTGACGACCTATGCCCAAACGGGGAACATCGATCAAGAGCTTGCAGCTTATACTAGGAAACTTCCGCCAGAGCAGGTGAATCAACTACAGCAAATCCTTACGACTCGAATTCCGTTTAACGTTGTAGAAGTTTCTCAGTTTCTCTACACACCTACAGGCATCAATCTGCTCACGAGGCTGCAAAAAGTGATTCAAGCAGGAACTCAATCCGCTAGCTTTTCAGCCCTACGAGCAGCATTTATCTTAGCCGCCGCCGATCCTCAAGGTTTAACATTGTTAAATGTGTTAGAAAAATATCCAGTCGCAGAGATTGAAATCGATTTACCACGGGCGTTAGACATTGCTCAAAATGCAGAAGCGCTAGTTCAACAAACCAATCAAGCTGTTGCCCTCATTCAGCAGCAATCCAAACAAACTTCAACATCTCGTAGAGTAACGCCAGTAGATTTGACCCAAGCGGGGCAATTTCAATCCAATCAACTCACCTTTGCAATTCAAGATCGCGATCGCAATCGCACGTTTCCGGTTGACTTATACATACCGCGGACGACAACGCCGCGTCCTGTGATTGTCATCTCTCATGGCTTAGGGTCTGATCGCTTAACGTTTGCCTATCTCGCGCAGCATCTTGCAACCTATGGCTTCATCGTAGCAGTTCCCGAACATCCTGGCAGTAACGATGACCAGTTACAGGCTTTACTTGCGGGTGTTGCTGATCAAGTGACTCCTCCTAGCGAGTTTATCGATCGTCCACTCGATGTCACCGTTTTGTTAAATCAGCTAGAGCAGCTTTCTCAAACCGATTCGCGATTGCAGGGACGGTTGAATTTGCAACAAGTGGGTGTGATTGGTCAATCCTTTGGAGGCTATACTGCATTAGCATTAGCAGGATCACCAATCAATTTCAGGCAACTGCGTTTAGATTGTCCAAAAGTAGATAATTTATTCAATCTTTCACTGCTGCTTCAATGTCGTGCATTAGCGCTCCCACGAGGGCAATACAATCTGAGCGATCGTCGAATTAAGGCTGCGATCGCAATTAATCCCGTCAGCAGTCGCATTTTAGGACAAGCAGGGCTGAGTCAAATTAACATCCCTATCATGATGATTGCAGGGAGCGCGGATGTAGTTACACCTGCTTTAACTGAACAGATTCGCCCTTTCGCTTGGCTCACCACTCCGAATAAATATCTCGCTCTAATCCAAGGCGGAACACACTTTTCTGTATTAGGAAATTCTGAAGGTTCATCTACAATTCCTGTACCAGCGCAAGCAGTTGGAGCAAGCCCTGAACTAGCACATCAATATGTAGAAGCACTCAGTACAGCGTTTTTTCAAGTTCATTTATCCAATCAATCATCCTACGACGCTTACTTGAGCAATGATTACATCAATCGATTGAGCCGAGAACCGCTGCCTTTGTACTTAGTGCGATCGCCCACTCAAGCGATATCACGACCTTTGAAATGAACCCATAAAATTAGACTATACTTTCAAGACTCAAGTAGTATTAATTGACTTGTTTCAACCTGCATAATCTGAGCCTCTTGCCTCAAAGAACCTGATTGAAAACTGCGACACGCTTGCGTGATCAAGCTTTGTCATGAACACTGTACCTTAGCTAATCGAGCGCGTTTCTACAAGGTGTTTGGTCGTTAAGCACTACATAAACAAGCTGATTAGCAGCAGGTAGACAGCTTCAAGCAATATTACAAAACTATTGACATGCCCTTTAAGAGGGTAACTGACCACTCGCTTTCAGGATAGCAACCTGAGCGGCATAAATCTCTTTCTTGTTTGTATAGCGCTTGAAGCTGCGTCGATCGCGATGCCGAGTCAATTTCATCGCCTCCCCTTCACCCAAGCCATACTTGATCAGCAAATTTGTCGCATACGTATGCCGCCCTCGATGCGAATGCAAATCAATGCCCGTTTGCTCCTTCAGAGATCGCATAATTTCCCGAATGCCCCAGTAAGTCAAGCGCTGTTTCTGGCTCTTTGTCCGATTCGAGTACGACAGAAACATCGGGTCATCCGCTTCCAACGGTCGCCCTAATTGCTCACGATACCATGTCAGATAAGCTTCAAACTCAGCGATTCCCTCCTCAAACAGCACTACCCATCCCGTACTGTCTGCTTTCGCTTCTCGAATGTGCAACTGCTTCGACGCATAGCCTTCCACTATCTGCGTCTGATAATCGCCCACATTCAAATTCGAGACCTCTTCCCCACGCAGTCCATGTAGTAATGCGGTGATAATCGCTTGATCGCGCTCTGGAAACTTCGATTCTTGCACCGCCTGATAAATCTGCTCAACTTCAGCATCCGACAGTTCCTGTGATTCGCCTTCTTCAGCTTCGGGTAGCTGCACCCCTTTCGTTGGGTCATGCGTCACATGACCGGATACACTCATCCAGCGGTAGAAAGACTTTAACGTTTGTAAAACGCGGCGCACTGTGTTGTTCGACAGTTTACGATCGTCAATCAAATACGACTTAAACCCGATTACCTGTCGCTGACTCACGGCGTTCCACGGGTGGTCATACCAGTCCATAAACTGCTGCAAATCCTGCTGATACGATCGCACACTATTCGGCTGCAACTCTCGTGCTGCGAGAAACGAATCTACAAACGTCTGGCGTAGATCAATCGGTGGCGATATTGACGATCGCTCACTTTGACTTGGTGAAATCACAAATTTGGGCACAGGAGGGGGACGACGCATCAGATGGAATCACAGCTCTCTCAATAATTCACCTGTATCATAAATTAAAATCTGCACCAACTCTCATTGAATGCACTTGCTCAACAATCTAGCACCGTTTAACATCTCAACAATGTTTCTCTTCGAGCGCATTGTTCACACTCATCCATTTCGTAACGGGAGCAGCAGTTCATCCACCCACTGCTGATTCGCTTTAGACAAAGCTGGCGGTGGAACAGGTCGGCGGTAATCGATCCGCATTTCATAGCTACCAAAGTCATAAACGCGATCGACGATCGCTTGCAAATCCACCCTCAACTCCACATCGTCAGGCTTCAACGGCAATGGAAAATCAGGAATCGCTTCGCGGACACTGAACCCATACAAGTCAGCAGCAGGACGCGACGACGAGCGACTCACTACGATCCGATAATCCATCGGTTCAAGCATTCCAATCATCGGCATCGGTGAATTCGCTCTCAGTAGGTCAATCTCAACGAGATGTGACAAGCTCCCTAACACCCGCCGACGTTTCTGTTCATACGCCGTTCGTCCGTCCCCTTTGCGCTTATTTTTCGGAGATAGAACTTCGATCGTCGTAATCACGGTATTGGTTCCTGCTTCCCGCACTTCCAGATAACGCTCTTTCACTTCGATGGGGACAGGCAGTTGAATCCGAGTCGGACGAGACTTCACAGCAATTTCTGACGTGCCCGATGTCTCTAGCTCAGATGAAGTTGATTGAGCATTCATTTGAGTTGAAGGTAAAACGATGGCATCAGGAATACCAACTAGCAGTTCTTCGCCTCCTTCATCGGTGTAGGTGCGGGTTTCGACTCCAATGTAGTACTTGGGACGCAGACTGGGAATCAACGCATTGGAGATCTCGACGATCAAGCGGCTGTGAAACTCTGACCAAAACGTAGAGTCTTCAAGATAAGGGTTCATTCCGGGAAACGGCGACGGCATGAAATCCTTCCAAATCCTAATTGTTGTGCAATTTTAGCGCATTTTTCAGTGTGACTGTCGAGCGTGCAGCCCAATATTGTAGAGATTCCAAAGCATCGCGATTTCTACAAGCGGAGAACAAGTTCAAAAATTCATCACAATTTCTACAGTTCGCGATCGCTCAAATTAAGCAACTGTGTAGAACTAGAATTTATTCTTATCGACATTCACATTTGAGTCCAGGAGTGGGACGAGTTATCGCCCTTCTCCGCATCAATACATTTGTATTATTCATCGCTTCAAACCTGCACCGAATTTAAAAATTTGGTATTCTGGCTTTAACCTCAATTTCGTCATCTTACAATCGTCTTACACCAGATACTTGTCGAATATTTGGGATAAAGACCAGAATAAGTATTTATACTTGTAGTGAAAGACCGATGAATAGGGCGATCGTCATTTAAGTTTGTTCTAGACTCGCACGGCGGCATTGATATGGCAAAATCTGCTCGAAAATCCGCAGAGTCGGCAAAGAAAGCGGCGGGTCGTCGTGAAATTCCAGAAAAATGCCGCAAGTGTGCGATGTTGACGATGCGAGAAGTTCACGCTCTACATGGAATTGAGGGAACAGGAGAACGGTGCTATGACCCCTCAGTATGTCGCTCCAAGCGCTCTCATGCACGAAAGTCTGACCAAAACAACTACAATCGGCGACTTCAGCATCAGAAGAAGAAACAGCAAAGTCATCGGTCAGATTTTGCAACGGCTTTATTGAATAACACGGTAGCTTTGCTTCCTGAAGAGCGCACTGTAAAAAGCGAAACTTTAATCGCCGCACCTGCATTTCATCCACTGTTATCAGTTCCGTTGCCCAGTGCGGTTGCCCAACGCTATTACGCGATTTTGCTGCTGTACCGAGAACCGAGATATCGCGGTCGCGTTCATGCGATTCGTGCCCAGGTGTGGCAGGGGTCTAATTTGATTAATGAAATTGAAGGAGAGCATTGTATCGGCATGACTCCCGGTGATGTAATTCACTATGTGGAAGCGATGCTGGCACTGTTGAAGGAAGTCTACAACATTCCGTATTTTGCCGATATTGAGCAGCTAGACCCCGATTACTGTCCCATTCGCCCGTGTCCGCGTCATTCTGCTCGCTTTGTGCGACTGCAATCATGAAAGATATTCTTGCTGCGACAAGTTGGGAGACGATCGATATCAAAGCTACGTGGCGATCGCTCGATCACTCGATCGCTGAACTAGACACACTCCAGCAAATTCAACTGGTGGGTAGAGCGATCGAACATCTGGTCGAGTTGTTCGTCGCATCGTCGGAACAGATGTTTGAAGAACTCGATGCGACACTGGCACAAGACGGTCCGCAAATGACGATCGAGCAATTTCTGCCCTATGTGCGGCAGGGGATGGAGATTGACTTTTCTCAGTTCATCGGAGGATTTGAGCGCAACGGAGAGCGCGGTCCTTATGCTCCCAGGATAGTTGGAGTGGGGGAGATAGAAGACAATCGCACCATTGTTGCAACCGTTGATCCTGCAACCTTGGCTGATGCAGTTGAAGGGCTAGAATCTGAAAGCGAACTTGATTTGGAAGCGGCACTGGAACTCGCGCACATTGAAGATGTAGAAGCGTGGGCACGGACGATTGCTGATTATTTTGAAACTGCCGAGGTCGAGTCTGTTTCTCTACGGATACTTCAGCAGTCGATCCATTTGCCGTGGATTGAAGTGTGGCTCGGATTGTTACTCGGTGGCTACCGATTAGAACGACGTGGGAGTGATTTTTATGCTGTGGACATTTGGGTGCATCTGGGCAAATTTGATGATAGGGGTCGGTCGAAATAGATCAAGATTTCGATCCATTTCGACATCATGCTGGGAAACGCAATCACAATAAGGCTTACAGCTTTTTTGAGGGTAACAGTCCTAAAATCTTGAACTTCTGAAACTGCCTTGAAGCAAGAATTCTGAAAATGACTGGACGCGCTCCGTGTGAGCCGGAAGCAGCGAAAAAATCTGGATCTTGGTTTAAACCGATCTTGACAAACCAGAGTGACTTTTCGGAGGAGCAATACGAAAGGGAAACTGAGAATACGATCGATTCCATCAAAAGAGGAACTTGTAATCTGAATTAGTGCGATCGTATTAATTAGGCTGTGAAAACTTAATACCTGCAAAATCTGTATCTTTCCTATCGAAATGATTGACTTGCATAAGTGACTAAAATCAACCGTGTAGGTTAGGGGCACTTAATACAGCACTTCAAAGTGACTCTGAACACAAGGAGATTTGTGCGTGACAAGAAGAGATGATCGTCCTCGCAGAGGATTAGCAACCCGACTAGCAGCGGGTGGATTTATCGGCTTTTTAGCAGTGTTAATTCCTTTGATTACTGCGCTGGTGAATAAAGGAGCTTTCGACGCTGTTATTGACCGCCAGAAGATCCAGCCTGCCACACCAACAAATTCTCCTGCTTCTACACCCACTATCCCAATCTCTACTCCTGAAGCCTCTAATTCTCCCAGCCCGACTTCTACACCTAAAGCTTTCAACACTCCCAGCCCAACCCCATCTTCATTACCTGCGATGGACGGTTCTCAAATTCAGCACTCTCTTTATTCCGTTTCAGGGCAAGGTTGCAAACAGCAAGGTAGCTCACTCCGATGTAGTCTTCTGCTCAAGAGTCAAGAAGATAAGAGACTGATGCTTATTGCTGATGGAACGAGAGTAATTGATCAAAGCGGAAATCAATTCAACGCGGCTTATATTGAGATTGGTGGTGAGCGGAGTAACTCTGTGGGTGGTGCTCTTCTTAACCGTATGCAAATCAATCTAAATAAAGATATTCCTTTGAAGATTAATCTAGTTTTTTCAGATGCTTCTGCACAGTTGAATCAGCTTGCGCTTGTTGAACTTTCAGCCACGGATTTGAATGGGACAGGGGGCACGATATTTACACTCAAAGTGCAGAATGTACCCGTTACTCAGTGACAGCCTATAGTTATTCAGGTTGAGGCACGGATGCTTGAATTGTTCCGGATGGAAGTTCGCAAATGTCCGCAATCTCCTCGATAGTCATCCCTCTGTTCAAAAAGTCAGGAACTGCCATCGATAAGATTTTCGCCTGAAATTTTTCGTGTCTTGCTTGCTCCGCTTCCTGATATGCACGAGTTTTCTTCAGGTCTCCAGTCGCCACATTTCATTACCCCTAATTCTGAGGAACGAATCTTTAAATCGTCTCAATGGGCTGTCTGTAAAGTTGAGCAATCTCCTCAACGGTCATTCCTTTTTCCATTCACTGTGCTGCCACATCCGTAGGCTCCAGCAGTTGTAAGATTTCTAAGCCCAGTGAGCGATCACTAACTTAACCGGATACGAAAGCCATGAGACCCAGTATCCTCTCACTGCATAACGTTATGCAGCAGCGAAAATAATCTAATTTTTTACTGCATAACGTTATGCAGGGAGAATGAATGGCAGTACAATTGTCCAAAATTGTTCCGTTCACCGCAAATGGTAAAACGCAAAACCCAGAATCAGATGAAATTGGGAATTATGAGTAATTCTGGTGGTGTGGGCAAAACGACAGTTGCTGCACACCTCGCTTACTCACTCGCCAAGAAAGGATACAAAACCTTGGTGATTGAGTTGGACCAGCAAGATTCGTTTCGTCTATCGACTGGATTAGGTATCGCTGACCCGGAGCGTTCAGCCGCAAAAATCTTTCAGCCAGATTTCAAAGGGGACTACCCGATCGTACAAATTTGGCAAGATCACACAGAGAATGCGTTTCTCATTCAGGGAGGGGCAGCTTTGCGTGAGACACCGAGAGCGATCGAGAGTTATAAACGGCGGTACTACATTCTTCAGGATCGATTGAAGAAGTTTCCGCTAGATTTCGACGTGATTCTAATCGATACTCCGGGCGGACTTGAACCATTTGGGACAGTCATTCTGCCAGCGATTACGCATCTAATCGTCGTGGTTGAACCTGATTTCAAGGCAACAACCAGCGGGGGATTGTTTCTTGAATGGTTCTACTCGAATGCGATCGACCTCGATCTTGATCCGCCACCGCAAATTTTGGGATTTCTCCCGAATACGCGACAGCCAGAAATCGCAGCACACGCGAAGATTTTGGATAAAGATAATCCCAATGCCTTGCCCTCGATTCTGCAAGAACATGAAACGCGGTGTTTCCCGCAAATTAAGTTCTCAGCAGAGTTCGTGAATGCTTCAGATCCAAATGTCGGTTTACCTGTTTTTGTTCATCGACCGAAAACGCCCGCTTTAAGGGGCTTTAGTCCAGTTATTCAAGCAATTGAAGAGTATTTGTAATATGGCAAAACAACCCGTTGATCTTTCTGAATCGTTTCAAGGGAGCGCGATCGCAAAACAAGCCTTTGAGCTAAAACGACAGGTCAAACAAAAAGACGAAGAACTTCAAGAGTTGCAAGCAGAAATTGCGGCTTTGAAATCGGGAGCGTTGGACGATGCTCAAAAGATGGAATTGGAGCGGCAAATCCAAGCCCTGACGGAGCAATTAAGTCAGTCAAGAGGTGTGCAGCAGGTTCCGATCGCGCAAATTCAGCGGAATCCACAACAGCCGAGACAGATGATCACAGAGGCGATCGTGCAGGAACGAGCGGCGAGTTTGGAAGAACATGGGCAGCAGTCGCCTGTGATTTTGTTTCCGCCAAATGAGGATGGAATTTCTTTGCTGTTTGATGGGGAATTGCGGTGGCGTGGGGCGAGTCTGCTTAATTCTAGAGATTCGGAGACTTGGCAAACACTGGAAGCGGTTTACCTGCCAGAAGAGTCATCGCCGGATGATCCGCAATTGTTAGAACGGGCGATCGTGACTAGCCTTCATGCAGAAAAGCTCTGTGCGATCGATTTGGCAGAGAACCTTGTGGCTTTGATTCAGCAAAATTATTCGTTTGATGCGCCTGCGACGGAGATTCCTGACTGTCTTAATGCTTTGGTGAACAAGCTGAAAGCAGCAGGGAAAGCACATGAATTTTCAGAGGTGAGAACGGCAGACAAACAAAAGCAATCCGAGTGGATTGAGTCGATTACCTGGAGAACACCAGAGCAGCACGAGATTTTGAAGGTGCTGTTGAAATTTAAGCTCAATCCAGCATCGGTAAGTTCTAACATTTTTCCAGCACTGAGTTATCCAGAAGATTTGAAGCAAGCGATTCGATCGAGGGGGCTTGAGGATGGGAAAGTGCGAGAACTGGCGAAGTTGAACAAAGAGCGATTGGGCTTGAGCGAGAAGAAAACAACACAAGTTCGGATTCAAGCGACTGAGCAAGTGATCAATCAAAATCTATCGGTGCGCGATACTCGATCGCTAGTCAATCAATTGATTAATCAACACAACCCAGAACCGATCAGTAGTGGCTCGAATCCAACCGTTAAACTTAGTCGATCGCTAGAAAAGTTTGTAGTTGATTCAGCAGACAAAGAGGGTTTAATGGCACTCCGTAGTAGTCTAGTTTCTTTACTTTCACGAGTTGAGGAAACGTTAGGGCTATCAAAATAGAAGAAACAATCGCGATCGCGAACCCTTTCCTAACGCGATCGCGTCCCTGCAATTACCTTTTGAGGGCGCGACCAAGGGAGATTTGGAAAAGATGCTGTAGTTGTCGATCGACTTATCACTGCCAAGTACGAATTCACCAGAAAACTGAGCAGTTTAGCAATTTTTGTCTGTTAGCGAAATGCGATTCAGCTTGGGTCTAGGTCTAAGAGTCTGCCACCTTATCTAATCAGGCATCTCCTCAATACTGCGTGGCTCTCTTTCTGGCTGTTGGTTCATGTCATGGCGGTAACGACTCGAAGCCTCGTACACCTCTCTGCGAAGCCGCTGAATTGAACCAAGCGGTTGATGGGATGCGATCGTATGCCAGGGGCTAAAAGACAGAACCTCATCCACATACACCTGACGGGCGGCACTATAAGCTTCCTGCCTCCCAATCGTGATTCGTGCGATCGCTTGATACGGACTGTCCTGCTCTGACCACCGCACCGAAGCATCTTCGATCGGCATCGTCTCTAGATTGGTACACAGTTGAACCCGCAACTCATACTCAGCCGATTGCTTCCGGAAGAACTCGACAATTAAATCACGCAGCGTAGAAGCACTCTGCATCTCAATTCGTTTTCCTTGGAGCGGCTGGAGACTGGTCGAGATGGGAACTGCACTTAACTTGGCAATGTAGTCTCCATAGCGCAGAGCAGCAGAGCTATAGTATGTCTCTCCTAAAATATGCGTCTCTGGTTGCGTGATCCCCAGAGCCGTCGGATAAAAATCGATGCCTACTTTCTGAGTAACGGCGTTCACTGCGCGGGCAGTTATCCCTAATAGTTGTTGCGCCTCTTCTGGGGCACTGACGACGACCTTTTCCTGAAGCAACTGTTCAGGCAGAAAACGAGCAGGATTGCCGGATGGAAAGGTCGGACTGTTAATCATCAAAAAATCTTGAGTGACTGCATCGGGTTGGGTGGCGAGAAGCTTCGGTTCTTCTACACCAATGACCTTGATTGCCATGCCGCGAAAGGTCGAGAGACTATCCGGCAAAATATCACCCGGAACACTGGAGAACCGAATCATCACTGGATAAGTGCGGGGTTCGCGGAACAGCCCTTGAGCCAGATGAGCGGGTAAGTTGTCATAAATTTGCAGTTCTCCCTTCAATCCGCCATGACTTTTCGCATGAGCACCGCGCATCGCATGACGATGTTTGTCGAACACCTTTTGTCCTTGCCGAGCCACAGAGTCGAGAATTTGGCGGATCAGTCGATCTTCATCCGGTTGCTTGACTTCGACAGCGGGGGAGTAGCGAACGTATTGAGTTGAGTTGATCATTCAGCAAGGAGCCTGGGGACGAATTCAAACGGTTATCTTCTAATCATTCGGGGCTGGGTTCATTTTCTTCATCTTCCTTGCGTCGGAAATTTGCGACTTGCGATCGTCGCTCGTTTAGTGAGCAACAAGCCACCCGTAGGTTAAAACGCCCAATCCTAAAACGCCCACGATCGTCTCTCGCTGCTCCTGCCACAACCGACGAACACTACTGAAGAAATAGCTGAACGCGGCTCGCCGCGATCGTCCCAACTCTGTCATCAATGCTTCAACTTTGGTATCCACTTCTTCAAGCGTGACTTCCCCGCGTTGGTAAGCGGCTTCGAGTTCATCAAGTTTTTGCCAGTACTCATGGGTTGCTTCTAACAAATTCGGAGTCATAAAAGGCGTGTGCTATAAACTTTTGTAAAGCTTAACGTACTGGAATCAGCCGCATGGTCTGTAGTTGGGCAGAACTGTTGCAGCCGATTGGTAGAGTTGATCTTGAAGAACACGAATTCGGCATTGTGACATCTCCCGACGCTCATCGCAAAGCGATAGAGCGCGGGCTTCTCAGTGACTCCTGCTACTGCATCGGACATTTCCTGAGCTTTGGTTTTACGTCCCCGTGATGCCCCACCGGAGACAACGTATCGAGTTTGTATAACGAGAAAACTTGTGAAGAAATTGCTTTCTACTCCCTATCCCAACCCTTCATCGTACATGACCTGTCTCGTTACAGGTTCAGAGGCATTCGAGTTGGACAGCAAGGCGGGAAGCCCTGAAACACTAAGCCCACTTTGGCGGGTAGCCCAATTCTATCATGCTCGTTTGCAGCGTGGGAGATTGCTCGTCTCGTCGCTGTTCCCTTCCCTCGCCTGCGGCATTGGTCAGGGAACGCTCCTCGACTCGCTCGCATTCTTCCCGACGCTCATGCTCCGCATAGAGCGCGGGGCTGCTGCTGACTCGCTCAACTTAATCGTGCAGATTCAAAACTAAGCCCCGTAATTCTTGAAGATTCACAGCGGTTTTTTTAGTACAACGCTACGTCGCAGACTTACAAAAGCTATGTGCTGCAATATCTATGCCTGCCTCTTTTACCAAAAGTGGACAAGTTCCGGTAATCGTCGCACAGTAGGTCAGCGTCGGTAAGATGTCACGCAACTTGCTGCGCTGCCCCAGACAAAAACTCAATTAACTGCTGCATGAATGGATGCTGTTGCAGCGTGTGGATTTGATTTGGCGTAAGGCGATCGATTACTGTCGGGTCGAGTTGTGCCGTTGGCGATCCTTGAGTTGCGGGTTCTGCCAGCAAGATTGATGCGATCGTAGGAACGGCAAATAAAACTTTAAAAGGAACGTTGAGCGGCGCAGCAGGCAGCAATAAGGTGTTGGCTAAACTGATTTTCTCTTGAATTTCAGCAGGATCTTGAGTTTCTGCATCAGCCACAATGACTACAGGACGAGAGCGATCGGATAACAGCGTTCCTGCCGCAGAGTAGACCGACGATCGCCCATTTGTGGCATAAAATACAAGGTTTGAAGCGAGGGTTGTAGGCAACAGTTTCCGCAAGAGTGTCAGGTCGGTTTCGCGTTCGGTCACAAGATAGGCGGATGTCATGGTAAGTCTCCCAGGTCAATGCGATAGTTTGCAGCAGCGCGTTCGACGCAATATCGGTATTTCTGAATTAGTCCGAACCGAAAGCATTGGTTTTGAAGGGCATAATCAATTTCGCTTCCCTCCCACAGCAGAATGGCTTGATTCGCATTGTACTGCGCGAGGATTTGCGTCGCCTGGGTAAATTGAGTGGTGGTGAAAATGAGTCCGATCACTCCGGCTGGTCTTCTCAAGAATTGATTTCGCAGTTTAGCAACTGGATCAATTGCAATGTTATCAGTTTGATCTTTACACTCGACGAGGCAAGCAAACCCATCGCAGTAGATGGCTCCATCAATTTGTTCAAGAATCGTACCGCCCATTTGAATCATAAATGGATAAGTGACGCTGGCTTCTTCGAGTTCAAAGGCGCGAAGGATTAAATATTCCAGAGCTTTTCCGGGTTCCCAATCCGGTGTGTCACTCGCTTCAATTTGCGTCCAAAGCTCCAGTAGGCGTGAACGATCATAAGTTGCGATTCGTTGTTGATATTCAGTAGCAGTCGTCATGCGATCGAAGTTTTGGAGACACAGCAAGTTCGGATTGAACAGTATCGATTAATTGTATAGTTCGAGCTGCCATATTCATTGATAGTGCTAGAACATTCCGTTTGTATTTTTAAGTAGATACAAATGGCAAGGATGGTCAGTATTAAACTGAATTTCTATCGCCCCGTAGAGCGGTTGAACAATTTAAGTTCCAAAGATTTTCCAGACAGTGTTTGGAAAATTTAGATCAAGATCTGTTGCGTTGTTCTAGCTATTTAATTTATTGAGACAGCTAGAACATAATTGGCAAATTAATGCCTCAAACCCTGCGGTAGTGCTAAGGGACTTGCAATCAAATAACATCCCCTCGCTCCGTTGCTCACTCGCCCCGGACTGGAAGTCTACCGTGTACACACATCTTGAGCCAGCTTCCATCCAGCAAAAATAGACTC
>ERZ1066124.536-NODE-536-length-22571-cov-27.517587_pt1 | contig 22571 bp, 13 predicted proteins | sample MGYA00382771_ERZ1066124 | MGnify/ENA primary metagenome ERZ1066124 (study PRJEB33369, sample SAMEA5778354) | biofilm metagenome | biome: Industrial cooling water; feature: Water cooling tower basin; material: Biofilm | place: United Arab Emirates | collected... | reverse complement strand
CATCTCTGTTTATATATAGTTGTCGCTAATTTTGACTTATGCAGTTTTGATTGAGGGCTAACTTTGGTATTTGGTATTTACCATCGCTGTTTATATATAGTTGAGGTTGAGCCGAGATTGTTAACTAGCTCCTCAAAGCATTAATTAGCATCGTGAATTATACGTGCCCAAGTTTTAGGGCCGACAATTCCATCTGCTGACAATCCACGGTCTCTTTGATATTTCTTAACAGCACCTTCGGTTCTAGAACCAAATATTCCATCTTCAGCTATACGACCAAAACCATGAACATTTAGGACTGATTGCACAAATTCAACATCTTTACCGGTGCTACCGACACGTAGAGTTGTTCGATTGGCTTGAACTGACATGTTTTTTCTCCTTAAATAATTGAGTTTTGTTGTTTTGAGTCTTTTTGAATAAGCAGAGTGGTTTTGTTCACCATCTCTGTTTATATACTGTAAACGGGTTAAATATAAACTTTGTCATGCTGAACGAAACGCAGTGCAGTGAAGCATCTTAGAGATTCTAGCCTGCGGCAAATGCTCCGCATTACGCTACGCTCAGAATGACATTTCTAAACCGTTCTTAGTATATATAGTTGTCGCTAATTTTGACTGATGCAGTCACGTTCTCTTGAGCGTGCCTCCAACATTTCTCGTTTAATCCGTCGTTGGCGCCAAAGCTAGTGATCTATGTCATAAGTTTTGGTTAGTTGGCACCGAACGTAAGGTGGGCACTGCCCACCATACAACGCCCCAAAATTAATGACATGGAGTACCTTACATCTTGCAGCATTCTCAACAAGCCAAAAGAAACCGGGCTTCTTGACAAAAATATCGCTAGAAACCCCAAATTTATCGTAAAGAAGCCCGGTTTCTAAGCCTGGTGCAAGATGTGAGGTACGGCTCTTCCGTAATTAGTGTGCTAAATTATTTAATCAGGAGCTTGAAATCCTTACTAAGCTTTTATTACAGCCATTTCTGACTACAAGGAAAACATTCTAACTAAAATGCACGACTATAAGCGCCGCGTTTGCCTTGATTTTAAAGGGAAGTTACCGACTGAGATTAAAATGAGCGCACGCGCTTTTTCCGGAAGAACTAGTTTAACAGCTTTCTCATTAGGGTAGCAACATACCGGACAGTTGTTAGTACATAATTGTTATTGGCTAAAAACTGCATAACTTAAATTTACCTACACCTATATATATGTGGAATCAACGCTTAGTAAAATCTAACTGATTCTTTGCTTCTACTCAATAGCGCCTTCTAATCAAAACATGTTATAAACAAATGGAGGAGCAAGCAAAAGCTCTTTGGCAAGAGGCAATCCAAAATCTAAAATTCATTCATGTCCGTAAACGTAGTTTTCCCATAGGGTAGGAAAATCCAAAATCCAAAATCTAAAAGAGTATGTATCAAGTCGGCGGAAGTCTTCCTTCTAATTCTCCCACATATGTCACTCGCCAAGCAGACCATGATTTATACACAGGGCTAAAAGCGGGTGAATTTTGTTATGTACTAAATTCTCGGCAAATGGGAAAATCAAGCTTGCGAGTGCGAGTAATGCAGCGCTTGCTTTCGGAGGGTTTTGCTTGTGCAGCAGTTGACATCACCGCCATTGGTACAGCGGATATAACTCCAGAGCAATGGTACGCTGGAGTTATAGACACGTTAGTAAGCGTATTTAAGCTTTACCGAGACTTTGACTTGGAAACTTGGTGGTTAGAAAACAGTTTACTCTCTCCGGTGCAAAAATTAAATAAATTTATTGAGAATATATTATTAGTCAAAATTACCGAAAAAATTATTATTTTTATCGACGAAATCGACAGTCTCCTCAGCCTCAATTTTAAAGATGATTTTTTCGCTGCTATTCGTGCCTGTTATAATCAAAGAGTTGATAAAACAGAATATAAACGCTTAACTTTTGCTCTTCTAGGTGTAGCAACTCCTTCAGATTTAATCAGTGATAAAAACCGCACACCGTTTAATTTAGGTACGGCAATTCAACTCAACGGGTTTCAATTGCACGAAGCGGCGCCGTTAGCAGCAGGTTTGGGGGATAATTCCCAAGAAATATTACAAATTGTCTTAAATTTTACTTCTGGACAACCCTTTTTAACTCAAAAAGTATTAAGAATTTTGGCAAAGAATATCGCTTTTGTTGATAAAAAATTGGTAAAAGACATCATCAAGAGCAAAATCATCGACAATTGGGAAACCCAAGACGAACCCGAACACCTAAGAACAATTCGCGATAGAATTCTGAGAAGCGAACAACGAGCGGGTAGACTATTGGGAATTTACCAACAAATATTGTCTGCGGCGCCAATTATCACAGATAATAATTCCCAGCAAACAACCGGAATTGCAGGAGATAATAGCCCCGAACAAATGGAATTGCGGTTAACAGGATTGGTAGTCAAGCGAGATGGATTTTTACAAGTATATAATCCTATATATCAACAAGTATTTAATTTAGAATGGGTAGAGCAAGAACTAACAAAACTGCGTCCCTACTCCCAAGCATTAAAAGCATGGTTAGACGCAAACCGCCAAGATAAATCGCGCTTACTACGGGGACAAGCTTTACAAGATGCGCTCTCCTGGGCAAAAGATAAAAGCTTAAGCGATATAGATTATCGTTTTTTAGCAGCTAGTCAAGAATTAGACAACCAAGAGATAAAATTTGCTTTAACCGAAACAGAGAAAAAAGCACAGGAAATAGTTGCGGATGCTGAACGCAAAGCTAAAGAGGTTGAAACTGCAGCAGCAAAAACCGAGAAAAAAGCCAAGCGCTCTAAACGTATTAGTTTAACTATCTTATCAGTGGCGATAGTCGGAGCCATAGGTGCAGGATTGTATGGGCAAAAATTAATCAAAGTCGCGCAAATTCAGGCTTTGAGGCAATCTTCAAAAGCTAATTTCACGGCGAATCGAAATTCTTTTGATGCGCTAATTGATGTATTAAAAGCAGGGAAGCATTTACAACAACTTCCTTTTGGCATCACCGACCAGCAAGTAATGACTGATGTTTTGACAAATTTAGTGCAATCTGTGAACTGGGTGAGAGAGCAAAACCGCTTGCAAGGACATACAGGAAGTGTTCAGAGTGTTAGCTTTAGCCCGGATGGTAAAATACTTGCCACAGGCAGTTTTGATAGCACAGTCAGATTATGGCGCCGAGATGGAAGTTTATTGAAAATTTTGAAAGGACATAAACAAGCGGTTACCAGCGTCCGTTTTAGTCCTGATGGAAAAACGATTGCTTCTGGCAGTCAGGATGGAACAGTCAGACTTTGGGATAGCAATGGTAATTTTATACGACTGATTCAAGCTCACAAAAATTGGGTTATGAGCGTCAGTTTTAGCCCTGATGGAAAGACGATTGCTACTGCTAGTGATGACAAAACCGTAAAATTGTGGCAGTTAGATGGTCAGTTAATCTCTACTCTCAATAAACATCAGGATGACGTAAGGCAAGTGAGTTTTAGTCCTAAAGGCGATCAAATTATCACGGGCAGTAATGACAGAACGGTAAAGCTGTGGAGCCTTGATGGCAAGCTACTAAAAACTCTCAACAATCATACTGATGTCGTGAGTGCAGCAGATTTCAGCCCTGACGGACGGTTTTTTGCCACTGGTAGTTTAGATGGAACAGTGAAGCTTTGGAATCAAGAGGGTAAGCTTTTAATGGATTTTAAGCGTCCTGGACAGGTATGGAGCGCAAGTGTCAGTAGGGATGCACAAATAATTGCTTCTGGTAGTTCGGATGGAACCGTAAGACTTTGGGCGCCAGATGGCAGATTACTTGATACTTGGGCAGGTCATAAGGGAGCAATTACCAGTGTAGCTTTTAGTCCAGATGGAAATATGCTTGCGACTGCTGGTAAAGATAGCATTACAAAGCTTTGGCAGGTAAATCGAAGTCAGTTTACTGTTTTGGTTGGACAGGGTGATATGCTTAGTGCAAAATTTAGCCAGGATGGTAAACAAATTGCAAGTGCAAGTTCTGATGGAAAAGTGAGGATATGGAGTCAAGACGGTAAGTTACTTTCTACCCTGACAGGGCATCAAGCTTCGGTCAATGCTGTTAGTTTTAGTCGGGATGGAAAAACTATTGCTAGCGGCGATGATAAAGGCATAATAATGCTTTGGCGTGACGGGCAACCCTTGAAAATACTCGGAAAGCATATAGATAGGGTCTTGTCCCTTAGCTTTAGTCCTCACGAACAAATCCTTGCTTCTGCTAGTGCTGATGGAACTGCAAAACTTTGGAGCTTAGATGGAAAAGAACTTATAACCCTAGAAAAAGGCAAATCTAGGGTGTTAAGCGTGGCTTTCAGTTCTGACGGACATACAATTGCCACTGTAGGCGATGACAAAACTGTAAAATTGTGGAGTCGTGAAGGTAAAAAACTCAGAAAATGGGAAGCACATACAAGTTCAATTCGGTCTGTTGGTTTCAGTACCGACGGACAAACCATCATCACTGCTGGTGACAAGACAATAAAGCTTTGGCAACAAGATGGAACGCTAATTGCAACTCTAAGGGGACACACAGCTTCGGTACTTGAAGCTAGCTTTAGCCCCAATGGAAAAATAATTGCCTCCGCTAGTAGCGACAAGACAATAAAGCTTTGGCAACGAGATGGAACGCTAATTGCAACTCTGAATGGACATACAGGTTCGGTAAATATTGTGAGTTTCAGTAGCGATGGCAAATGGTTAGTGTCTGCTGGTGAAGATGGGCTTGTTTTGTTATGGGATGTGTCAGATATTAGTTTGAAGAAGTTGCTGGAAAAAGGATGCAGCCAAGTCAGCAATTATTTGAACACTCAAGCAAATAGTTTAAAAACATTATGTAATTAGTAGTAACCCTAAATTAAATATACATTGATGATAATTACTTGATTGATGGACAAATGGTAATAGTTGAACTCTTGAGCAACTTATGCACTTGACTGCCTGACAGAAGTCTGAAAAGCCTATTCTTCGTAGAGACCTTACATGTTCGGTCTCTACATGCACCGCACGTACACTAAATCCGCTGTATATTTTGTATGTTCAAATCAAGATATCAAGGTATCAATGTAATTTGCCATTTAGTTCCAGAAACTCCCTCAGTATTCTTTGCTAGGTCAACACTTCCATCTAATGTATTACCATTCAAGAATCTATTACCATCTATATGTCCTAAACACATCAATGTTACCTTCTCAGTAGAAGAAAGCTTATCCATTTTCCATCTAGTGCCAGTAAATGTCTCTCTTGTAGTAGGTGCTAGTCCAACAGTTCCCTCTCTTGTTCTACCATCCAAGAATCTATCACCACCTAAATGTCCTAAACACTGAAGTGTTACCTCAGTAGTACTACCAGTAGAAGAAAGCTCATTCATTTCCCATATAGTGCCAGTAAATCCCTCTGTGCTTGGCGCTAGTCCAACAGTTCCCTCTCTTGTTCTACCATCCAAAAATCTAGAACCCCCTAAATGTCCTAAACAATATATCGAGACCTTCTTGATAATATTCATAAATAAAATGTATATCTCTTTTTGGGTTTTTTGAAAAGCAGCAGCTTGCCCTTTGACAAAGGCATCAAATATAACGCTTTGATCGTTGAGAAGTTTGCCTTTCAAACTTTTATAAAAAGCGTCAGAAAAGTCAACGGCAGCGGTACTACTAATGTCACCATTTATCCCAATCACACATTCAACGTTTGGAGCTTCTTTAGCAATTAAATCGGCAGCTTTCTTCGAGTAGCAAAAATTGAGAAGCACACATTTCACATCCCCAGCAGTTTTAATCAATTTAACTAGAGTGTCGAATTCTAAATCTTCTGTTTTGGTCGCGTCTTGTTTATCAGTAATCTTGATTTTGCCATTTTTTATGGCGTGCCCAGAAATATGAATAATTTGAAAAGAATTTTTTTCCTGAATTAGATCAGTAACCTCATCAACCTTTCCAACATATTTTGAACTTACGGAAAATTGACTGTTTTCTGTATCATCCATCATCAAGTAATAAATTAGAGCCTGCTCATCCTTTATTTTTTCATTTACATTTGTATCACTGGAGTTTGCTCCTATGTGCAGAATTCTTTGACTCATGTACTTAATTACCCTGTATTATGTATAAATTAACTCGATTATTATCACTTCTTTTAAGGAACTTTAGTTTGAAGGTTCCACGTTTTTGTTTTGATTTTTTATCGGATTGCTTATAGGGTCACCAGGATCGCTCGGATCCCCTCTGAATGTATCAACATAAATGCTATTACCACCCCATTCTGATCTATCCAGTTTTTTAATAGCATCTTTTTCTTCTTCATCATTACCTAGCTCCAAATAAGCAATACTCTTATCACCTTCAGTTTTTATAGAAACTATACGACGAATTTCATAGCCCAAAAAAAGTTTGCGTAGATCGGATTCAGTAGTCGGATTCGGTAAATTGCTGACCTTGAGCATTTTGATTATTCCTGATTAATTCAAATTTGTAATTATCCACGGAAGCTATAACTTTCGCATAAACACTTAAAGCTTTTGTTAAACGAAGCTCAGGGCTGTAGCATGAAGTCATTGTACCATTATGTGCCTAAAATATCCTTGGCTATAATGCTCTTTTTTCCGTAAGCACTAATGTACTGACTAAGTTTTTCCCTAAATTAAATGCAATCTAAGTAGTAACCCTAAATTAAATATACATTCAATTCTATTGCAAAAATGCTTGTAATAGCTTAAATGCAATTGATACAGAATTAATACTGTAATTAGAATAGTACATTTATGCCGAAGTATTGTATATACAGAACGATTGTAACTACCGTCTATTAAAATATCATATTTTGAACTCTTGCGGAAAAATATATACTTAAGTATGTATCACAATATCAAACACCAACCTATTTCATGCGAATATACATAGTATAGTAAAGATAAGGTGATACTATAGCAGTCCGGAATGATTCATGAGAAAACACCATACTCATCAAGCTTGTCAAAGTCAAAAATTTGACCATGTACGGCTAGCTCAAACAACGCTTTAACTACAGAGAAAGAATGACAGAAAAAATAAAATTCTCGAATTAGTTTTTTGGCTTGCAGCCAAATATCTTCTACAGGGTTTTGTTGTGGAACATTTGGGGCAAAGCCCTCGCAAGTTATTAACCATTCTTCTTGTTCCAGGGAAGCGTTTAAAGAATTTAAATAATCTTTGATTTGCTGCGAACGATGATAACTTGTACCCGCAAACTCGACTTGCCCATTTGCCGGGAGTTAAGGACGTAGCAAAAATCACCTGCTTTTAAGCCTTCATACAAATCTTGGTCAGAAGAGCGCTTAACATAAATTGGAGCATTAGGAGGGAGACTTCCACCGACTTGGTACTGTGTCATACGACCTCCAAGCGTGCGCTGAAATATTTTCTATATAAATAACATTTTGGCGCCACAGAGTTTCCTTGTAATTTAACCTGGTAGTTGGGACAAAACGATAAAACTGTGAAATTTTACTATTTTTAGACAAATCAATACTATTACTAAATTAGGTTAAGACTTCAGGTATATCCTGAATATCTTTACAAATTTCAAAAGTTGAACGGTTTTCAACTTCTTGAATGGTTTCTAAAACTTCAATTGTTCTCTGCCTATAATCAACAAAATCATCAGTTAATGGCACAAATATACCAATTTTTCTATCATGTCTATCATATATCCAAACAGATATACCTTCAGCTTCCCTTATTTTATTCCACCCGTGCTTTTCTAAATATGTAACTACTTTATATGGAGATAAAGCCTTAATATTGTAATATTTGTAATCAGCTATAGACATTTTTATTACCTCTTCATTTATTCAAGTGGCTCGTTCAAATTCAATAATCTATTTTTCTCATCCGCTTCATTCTCTATTAGTTTAATTAATATATCAGGTGTCAATATGTTTTCCCTTGGTATTTCAATAGTTATAGTTTTATCATTTTTTGTATCTTGTCTTCCTTTCAATGATATCCAATAAGCACAGCTTTTAACCAATGTTTCTTTTTGTAAATCGAAAACGTTTATACAGCTTGCTAACTGAGTAGGTACAGTTACTATTATTAAGATTTGAGGAGTAACCGACTTACTAATTAACATTCTGTAATTGTTGATGAGCAAGGGATACTTGATTGATGTGTTTTTTGTTACATTAGTTACTGTACATTTAACTTGTGCATCAATAGAAGGTGAGAGGATTCCTTTTATTATACCAGGTGCCCGAATAGTAATATCAATCCCAACATTGTCCAATGCTCTAGCGGTTTCAGTTACAACAAGACCGCTTATAGAAGCAACTAGCTTGATATAAGCATAGCTAAATAGTTCTTTCTTTGTATTATCGTCCATCAGACATTAGAAAACAATGTCATTACTATGATACTGACACAGAATGACACATAGATTTAATTAGATTATATTTATAATAACAGAATTTGTTTTCAAACGCACGCAACAATTGCTTTGCGAATTGTTTCTCTATAAATTCTATTTTCTTCCATTATTTAAACCACATTAATTTAACAATATATTGCTAAAAAACTTTTTGGTGGAGCATTTGGCGGAACAGTTAGTGAAGAAATCGGAGATATTATAAATAATAAATTGCAGTATTAGGAGGAAGACTTCCACCGACTTGGTACTGTGTTATACAACTTCCAAGCGCGCGCTGAAATATTTTCTATATAAATCACATTTTGGCGCCACGGAGTTTCCTTGCAATTTAACCAGTCCCATACTCCGGAGTTTAAATGCTGCAGTCGTTCCCACATCTACTGGTTTTGAAGCTGCAAGCACTTGTTTAAATGCTGCCAATAATTGTTCGTCTTCTTGTAAATTCAATAAATGGCGCCGTAAATGCTCGCTGTAAGGACCTTCCTCAGTCGGTGCTATTTCCCAAAGCTTTTCTAGGGTAATTCTGCCACGAGCTATTTGATACAAGGCAACTCGGAGTAAATAAGGATGCCCACCGACGAGATTAATTATCTGCTCTACTTCTTTGCCAGTCAGATTTAATCCATGTAGCTGTATCAAATCTTGCATCTGAGCTACGTTCAAATCTGGTAACTCAATCGCTAATCCGACATTGAAAGGTGATTGATTGATATTAAGGGGTATATAAACCTCTTTGGAATGTACAATCACTAACGCGAGTTTTTGCCACTCTGCCTCATTTTTCGCGCGTTCATGCCAAGCTCGCAATAACCCAAAAAAGTCTGCAGCAATTTCTGGATACTTGAAGACTTGATCTACTTCATCTAACCCTAACACTATGGGACTATTAATCTGGGGTAATAAGTACCTCTCAAAGTACCTTGTACACTTATTTTTGCTACCTAAAATACCTTTCCAATATTCATCAAGTTTATCTGGTAAATCTAATTCAAAAGCGACACTAGCACAAAACCATTGCAAAAATTCATCTAAAGTGTCTAATAATTCGCCATCGGCTGATTGAAAGTTCAAACGTACAGTTCTATAATCATGCTGTTGGGCATGGTGAAGAATCCGCGTCATTAAAGAAGTTTTACCCATTTGTCGGGGTGCTTTAACGCGAATCAAAGCAGCGGGTTGAAGAATAGTTTCGTAACAGTCAACTTCATGCGGTGGACGTTCTACATAAAATGAAGATTTCAGTGGTACTTGTCCTTCTGGGTTTTCTAGAGGAGTTGCTGAAGTTTTCAATGGTTTTGATACGCTGCTAATTGTACGCACCTCTGAAGATAGATTTTCACCCCGGATTACTGGCGCCTCTTTGGGTTCTTGTACTGGTATAGTCGTTTGGCTGCCAGAATTCTTGCTTTTCATTACTGGAGTAGAAACTTCGGGAATTTCTTCTAAATCAATTGCATTACAACCAAAGGCAAATGCATCTTCATATGATCTACCGGCGCCTAAAGCATCATAAAATCCTTTGGCAAACTGAACTGCAGCTTTATCACCAATTGCTTGATTCATACCTACTACCCAGTCAACGTGCTGTTTAATTGCCTCAGATTGTGCTTCACTATAGCAGGCATTGAGAATAACACACTTAATCTTGCCTTCAAACAGTTTAAACAGTCCTCCTAGTGAGCTTGTACTGACTATTTGCATCTTTCCTAACTTATTCTCTAACGCCAAACCATCAACACCAGCACCATGTCCACAAAAGTGAACAATTTCTGGTTCATGGTCTAGCAAAGCTTGACGCAAAGTATCAGGACGCACTGCCCACTTAGAAATAATTTCAAACTCTGAGCGATGTTTACAACGTTCTAATCCAGCCTCTATTTCTTGCACTTCTTCATCAAGGCGTAGTTTCGATGTATCCTTCGGATTGGCTGATAATATAAGGATTTTCTTCATATACTATATAGTTAATAATATATTTATAAAAAATAGTTAAAAGTGTTTTTAACTACCATTCAGGTTTAATAGATTTTACGTATTGTACCAAGATTCTTGTAGAGACGCGATTCATCGCGTCTCTACGGCATGGATATTATGGGCAATTAACCGCATGTGATGTAACAGCGCTTTCCATCAACGTCTTAGCAAGTATGCTTAATGTTGCGGTATCACTAAAGTAATTGAGGTGATTGCAATCTACTTGATAAATTTGTGGTTGGGGTGAGCGCGCGTTATTCACGCTTGTTATACTGCTCACCGTTACCGCAATGTCATTGATTTGACCAAAGAATGCTAAGTTGATTGATTTATGTTTCAATTTCTGTATTAATTGTTGTAATTTCTTGGTTTCACTTATTGTGGATATTGCTGAGTTATTGCCAGCAATAATTGTGTAAGAAATACCTGGGTCGGGACTCACTGCTAAAGATTTCAGAAAATCTGACCCAGGTCGAACTTGATCGAGGGAAACATCAATTTTTTCTAGGGAAGTAAGCAAACTAGCCAATATGGTCATCGGTAAGGCGCCTGCGAATATGTTATTTAACACTAATGTGAGCGATGTCGTTGCAAAATCTTGAATTGTAGACCAAGGGGAACCTGCATTTGGCGTACCTAACATTACTAAATGATTGACAATTTTGTTACCTCCTTCGCGTTCTATTAACCACCGAGATATTAACCCACCCAGCGAATAAGCAACGATATGTAACTGTTTACCGTGGTTTTCTCCCAAACCTATTGTTTCGAGACGTTGTTTTAATAGCCGCGCGTTTTCTTCAATTGAGGTGTTCAAGTTTTCGTAATCAAAAGCAAGAATTAAATCGTACATTTGAGCTAAGGGCTTTTCCTCTCCTGCAACTGCCCAGGTCGCATGAAGCATTGCAGGTAACATACTTTCGGTGGCGCTGATAATTCCGTGGATGAACAAAACTATTCTTTTGGCTTGGGCTACTTGTTGTTTGATTGCAAATAAATCAGTTTCATAGCTAACTTTTTCCGAAGCGTTGACCTTTGCTATAGCTAACTGCGGATAAGAATACTTAAATCCTAGTTTTTCGCTGGCGACTTTTTGGAAGTAAATCTGGAAAGCGCTTTTTATACTGCGCTCTCCTTGTTCAGGTTCGGGAAGACGCTCTAATATAATTTCGGTTCTTCCGTTACAAGAATACCCCACCCCCAACGGTAGATAAAATTCGCCGTCGTAAGCTATTGGTATTACTTTTTCACCCGGCGCCAAGTATGTGTCAACGACTAATTTTAATGGGTTTTCACGGGTAACAGTGGAGATAGTAGCAGTATCGACATTACTTAGTACTAAAGCGTTTGCACCTGTTTCTATTCCTCGGCTGTTTGTTAAAGTAAAGGGTTGACTGTGGGGATTGTCCCGTAAAATGGGAGGTAAATAATAATTATCTGCATTTCTGCTAGATGGAGAAATAGTGGTTAAACGAGCTTCTGCTTGTAAATGAGGATGAGCTTTTAAAATTACTCCTGCACCCAAAGATACTCCATTACCAGAATTTTGTATGGTAACAGTTTCCAGGGGTCTAATCGTTTTAATTGCAACTTGAGTAGCTACCCAATCATCATATTCATCGGCTGGTTCATCTAAAATTAAATCGCGCGATTGCCAATGACTCATCAAACGGTTAAGGGTACTTGACCGTACACTACGTTGAGTATATGTTTTACGCGGTAAATCGAGTTTATCTTGTTCTAATAATCTGGCATCAAATTCATTGGTGCAAACGATGAGCTTGACAATATCTTGATACTCTGTAACTCCCTGCTGCCATAAATCGTCAGGGACGATGGCAGGAATAGCTTTTGCACCGAATGCCCAAGCGTGTCGGTTAGGTTCAAGTTTGACGCAACCTGCTTCAAAAAAGCCCGCATTAATTGCAAATTTTTGGGTTAAGTTGAGTAATGCACAATAGAGAGTTTCGTTGCTGGTATTTTTAAGCTTGATTTTGAAGCTTGGTCGGTTCCATTTACCGCTATCGTCTTGATAGTAACTAAGATTAATTTCACTATCTTCTAAAACTTGATTGTCTTGATGAATTTCAAGTTGAATTGCACCCGTACTAATTCGACTATTTGCAGGACTAGATAATTCGCTAAGATTTGTCCAGCGGGCAATGTGTTCGAGACGTTGCACAACTAATATAGCGCTTTGTTGGCTATAACCAGGAATTTGATTAACTATCGGTATGCCATCTGCAGGTCGGGTAATTATATACTCTCCGTTTGAAGCGACAACTTTAAATTCAGCAGTTTCGTTCTCGCTAACTTCGCGTATATACAGCGAAGGTTGCCCATCATTAGTATTTTGTAATGCTTGTTTTAGTAATTGCACTCCTTCTTCTTCACCAGCAAAGTACACACCTTTTGGTGGCAAAGGTAAACTAGTAATAACAGCCTTGAAAGTTTGTTCTTTGTCTAAATTTGTAATTGAGTTAATTGTGATTTGACTTAGTTGTGGTAAAACTTCGGTAACTTGCGCTTCTCCCAGCTTATTAGATAATTTACGTAATTCTTCAGATTGGGCTGTGATTGGAAATAGTGCCAAATGCATAGTTTCACCATCTTTTGGACGAGGTACACCATGTACGGCGCCGCCATCAATTATCCAACCATATTGTTTGTGATACTCAACAGTATAATATGGAGCGCAATCGCTTACTGCTCCACCTAGAAATAATTGGTCTAAATCTTTACTATCAGTTGCTTCTAATTGCGGTGATTGTTGTTTAACTTTAGTGCGTACCAAAGCATTGATATGTTTAAATAAATCTCGATAGGTAAGATTTCCTTGAGTTTCGTTAAGCGTTTTGGTGAGAAAATAACAAAAGGCGCCTCGGTGTTCACCATCAACTTTATATTCTTTGGCAGTTTCTGAGTTTTGACAAGATGCGAACAAAATATGTTTACCCCTTGGTAAATTCCAACCCGATGCTTGTTTGTCTAAAGAGCGGAAACTTTGAATATCTTCTTTAGAAAAAATAAAACTATCTAGAGGACGAGAGCGCACATCAGCTGTATATTGGCGAACAGCGGTTTCTTGGAATGGGTCTCTTGTCCCCGAACCGGAATGACAGCAATCTAATATTAAGGTAATGTGGGGATTTTTTTCTGCTACCTTTGCGATTAAATAGGCTAACTCCTTATCTGCTATATCTTTACCTCCTTCCATACGGCTATCGTAGCAAACAAGCGTTTCGTTCAATTTGTCCGGTTGAAATTCCCAAAACTCTGGGGGTGCTGGTTCTTGGGAACCATGACCACTGTAGTAAAAGAAAGCTACATCATTGCTATTCGCTTGACATAAATGCTCACTAAAGCCGTCAATTATACCTTGACGCGTTGCTTCTGAATCTTTAAGAATTTTTAAGTGTAAATTCCATCCTTCTGCTTTTACCCGTGTTTTTAAATACTCTTCTACAGCCATTACATCATTTATACAACCCTGGAGCGGACTCACAGGTTTAGCATAGTTATCAATTCCTACCAACAATGCATAGATACTACTAGTCATAACCCTATATCCCTCATTTTATACATTGTTTTAGGCGCCATACATTCAAACTTATGCAGTTTGTTTTTCTGGCGCCTTGCAAATTGGTTGATATTGGCGTAGTGGTCTGTGTCATTAATTTTGGTGTGTTGCGTAAAAATCAAACCTTTGTAGAGACGCGATTAATCGCGTCTCTACCAACCAAAATTAATGACATGAAACAGTAGTGGTTCGTGTCATTAATTTTAGTGTGTTGCGTAAATATCAAAACCTTGTAGAGACGCGATATATCACGTCTCTACACCCCAGAATTAATGACACAGACCAGTAGGGTGCGTCATAAGTTTTGGTTGGTTTGCAACGGATGTAGCGGATGTAACGGATGATTTATTTGTTACAAACAAGATTTTAAAATTAAGGCGCCTCCTTTAAACGAATCAACTATCCGTTACATCCGTTTAACATCCGTTGCCAACACTTCCTCTTCTTTCTTCCTTTGTGTCCTTTGTGGTTCATTGATAATACTCTTATACTATTTAGGGATTTTGTGCCAAAAGTTGGTAAAAACTAAAATAGAAATGGTATAATTATGGCTAGAGAACAAACGTACAGTCTAAAATTTATTATTACTCTGTTGTGTCAGCTAAAGACCTATTCCACAACGCCGCAAAGGCTGCATTACAAAATGATGGCTGGACAGTGACAGAGCCATTATATCTAAGGTTAGGAGACGACCAGTTACGAATTGACTTAGCTGCTGAACGTTTAATAACAGCAGAACGCGCGCAGGAAAAGATAGCAGTAGAAGTGAAAAGTTTTATTGGAGCGTCAGCAATTACAGATTTTCATACAGCGTTAGGGCAGTTTCTTAATTATAGAGCAGTTTTACAGATACAGCAGCCAGAGCGTCAACTATATTTGGCTGTGACAACAGAAATATACCGAACCTTTTTTCGTAGAGATTTACCAAAGTTAAGTGTCCAAACTTACCACATCAAATTATTAATATTTGACCCAGTAACCGAGGTGATTGAGCAATGGATAAATTAAATCACTATCGTCAACTAATTCGTCAATGCTTAATGCCATATTTGGAAATGAAACCATCAGGTGGAGAAATAGAAGTTTATAAAATGTTTGATACTCTTGACGACCATTATCAAATATTTCATGCTGGTTGGGATGGGTTTCAAAGAATATACGGCGCCTTGATACACATTGATTTAATTGGTGATAAAATTTGGATTCAATATGATGGAACAGAAGATGGTGTTGCGAATACTTTAGTAGAATTAGGCGTGCCTAAACAGGATATTGTATTAGCTTACCACTCGGCATTTTTGCGCCAATATGATGGATTTGCTGTTGGGTAAACATTTATGCAACGCCGGTTTTTTAATACGAATAGGACTTACGTAACTTGTTTCGACGTAGCGGTATTAAAAATTACCAAGACCATCACACAAGTGCTTGTCACTCTCATTATCAGGGGGATTGGTTTTATAGGAGGATAAGTATCTGCGGCGCCTTCTAGTGCTTCTAACAATGCAGTAGCAAAAGGAGAATGATTACCAACTTGACCGCGTTCTGTATCTAATTGAAAGTTATCTAAGGCTTTCTGGTCGGAAGCTGATGAAGTAATAATTTGCCATGCTGCATCTCGAATAAAGCGGTCGTAGTGTTCTTGGTAGATAACTTCAGGTGATGTGATTAAATCGCGTGTACTCGACCAACGGAAGGCGCCTGCAAAGCAACAATCCAAAATACCTAAAAAATGCCGACAAGGTAATTTACTCAATGCATCGTGTAACTTCGTCATTGGTAAATAACTCTTGGTCTCATGCAGCTTCGCATCTTGAGGAATTAAGTAACCAACAGGACCATCATCCCCATTAAGTGCAACTCCATGACCAGCAAAGTAAAATAACAAGCGGTCATTTTCGGTAACTTGTGCGGGTAATGTTTCCTCTAAAAATTGATTTATATTATTTAGAGTTGCAAATGAGTCTAAACATACCCAAGTTTGATATTGATGCTTAGACCGCAGAACTTCTATGAGTTTTTTGGCATCGTTAACAGCTGTTTTGAGAGGAGGAACACCACTTTGGTAATTATCAATGCCAATAATAAAGGCTAAATTGCGCTCAAACCCTGAAGAGGCGCTCCTTTCTGGGTTATTCAATATTACCGTTTGTTGAGCGATAATCACTATGCACACTCCTAATATCTAATCTTCCCGGTATAAACACTCACTCTTAATATAAGTGTAAGTGAAATCGACTTATGCAAGAAGATTTGCTTAGAAAAAACCAGTCAATTATTATTTTTTCAAAAAATAATAGGTATGTGTAAGGTGGGCATTTTCTACCGAGTTTCTTCGTTAAGAAGCTCGGTTTGTATTCATAATGGTTAATTCAATTACTTGTTCGATTAGCCACACCCACGCGCGGCTAGTGGCGAGTGGCGCCAGATGAGAGAACTGATTTAACTACATTAATTACAGAGTTTGCGATCACCCTCCGCGACATCGGGATTATTTTGCAAATACTCACGCAGGCGCTTGCAACCTTCTTCAAGTAGTTCATCGAATTTTCCTAACCGCCATAACTCAGTTTTACCGTCTTCTGTCATTACAGCTAGCATACTGTTATCATAGCTAAGACTAAGGTTTTTGATATTATTATTTGCTGAAAATTCCATCAATTGTTCGCCCTTCAAATTCCACACACGGACTTTATTCTCAAAAATAGTGAGCAGTAAGCTGGCATCACGGCTAATTTCTACTTTTTGAAATCCATTACCAAACTGTCGTCCTGGAATTATATTTATTGGCTCTCTTGTTGAAAAATCTGACAGATCAATATTGTGAAAATCTGAGCCTGCATCTCCATCGGTAATTAAACTAACCAATTGTGGTTTATCATTTTGAAGGAAACCGACACCTTGAAAGTTTTCACCGAATCTATATTGTTTCCTTTTGTCTAACTGCTTGCCTTTAGTGTCCCATAACTTAACTAGAGAGTTATTATTTGGAGTATCTGGAGAATCATCGCCACCATCTCCTATAGTACTAGTATTCTGACCATCCTTGACCTTACAGTTATTATTTGGAGTATCTACGGAGTCATCGCCACCATCTCCTATAGTACTAATCTTCTGGCCATCCTGGCTCCAACTGACACTGTTGACCTCACTTGGATGTGCTTTAAATTCCCTGATTTGCTTGCCCTGCAAATCTAATAAGCGAACCATACCACAATCTCCTGTGGCAGCAATTGTCTTACCATCGGGGCTAAAGCTAACACTTGTAGTGTTGGGAAGTTCCGGAAATGGCTTATTAATTTGATTGCCCTGTAAGTTTAACAAACGCACAACTCTTTGCGAATCTACGGCAGCAATTGTCTTACCATCAGGGCTAAAACTAATACTTTTAATTCCACTTTGATTTAGTTTGTCTTTAGATAAAGGCTGTTTCTCTAAATCCCACAAGCGGATATTGCCGTCGTCTCCAAAAGTTACTATTTGCTTGCCATTGGGGCTAAAAATGGAGCTTGTGACTCTGCCTTGAGGCAATTTGAATTTGCTTTGAACCTCGTTATTATCATTCAACAAGTTGACAGTACCATCAACCCCTATTACTGCTAATTGCTTACCATCGGAACTAAAACTGCTAGCCCTGCTGATTCTATATATATTGTCGCCTGCATCAGAATCATTTTTACCCGAGATGATAGAAGAAAGTGATTTTGGTTCGCTCGAATCCGAAAATTTCCACAACTTAGCGTTTTCTGACTCCTCTCCATGAGAAATCAATGCCTGCTTGCCATCAGGGCTAAAGGTGATTTGATTTATTAAATCAGTGCTTGGAAATGCTGCTACTTTTTGGGGATTTTCGCCTGACCAATCCAGCACTTTAATCTGGTTTTCTTTTGATGTCGCTATTAGTAGTTCACCACTAGGCTTAAAACCAAGCCCAATTATCGACGTTTCTGTGTAGAATTTACCAGCTTTAATGTTATTGCCTTGCAAATCCCATGACTTTACAACTTTTTTATCCCCTCCAACAGTAGCAATCATTTTACCATCCGGACTAAACTTTATATCATCAATCGCGCCTTGGTGTGCTTGAAATGCCTTTAATTCAGTTAATTTGTTACCTTGCAAGTCCCACAAGCGTACTGTACCGTTTTCCGCTACAGTAGCAATTTTACTCCCATCTGAACTAACACTGATACCGCCAATAAATAAACCTTTTTGCCCCTTTAAATCGTCTAGTATTTTTCCATCTTTCCACAAACGAACTGTGCCGTTATCGTTTGAAATTATAAGTAGCTGCCCCCCGCTAGTATAGGACATGCTATGTACAACACCGGACGGCGCCTGCCAGCGATTTATTTCTTGGGCTTTATAGAACATATTTCGCAGGGTTTGCTCTACTTGAGTGCGTAAGTTATTGTCTGGAGAAGGAATCCGGTTAATGTTTTTGGCAGCTTTGAGGCTATCAACCAAGGCATTTAATTGCTCATTAGCGCGAAAGTTTGCTTCTGCAGCCTCTCTAGAGGCAGTAGTTTGCCCTATTTGAGCATTTCTTTGCTCTCTTCGAGCATTTTCTTGCCCAATTAGAGCGATGATAGCTAACCCACCCAAGCTCAATATAACTGAGATTGCAATCCCCCATCGCCATTTATGATTCCGCTGTTTTCGCACAATGCTTTCTTTTACAAAATCAGCTTCTACCTGGTTTAACCAATTGTCATTTGACTTTAATGTTTGATTCAAGACATCAAGATATGGATTACCATTCCATAGATGCTGTGCTGGTTTTGTAGCATTTTTCCAGTCTACTACTACTGGAGTCAATCGTCGTTGCAAAATTAAATTTGCTTCCTCTTTTTGTTTCCAAGCTGATAGCTTTTCCCACCCCCGTACTAAAGCATCATGGGCTGGTTCTACACAAGAATTACCCTCTGCATCTTGTCCTTGTACTAATAATCTAGCTTTGCTAAACTGCTCAATGACTTGTTTTACTAAACTATTTTTCTCTGGTGGATATTCTAATTCGGATAATGGTACACGTCTACGCGCTAACTCACCCCCACCGATAGCTACCATTCGCAGCATTACATGACGAATAACTTGCTCTGCCGCAGGATTTTTTTGTACTAACGCTTGATATTCTTCATCTGCTCGTTGGGTGAGCGACTGCATTACTCCCCCCAATTCTTGATAATCTTTCTGTGTAAGCGCGCGCTCAATATTTTGACCTGTATTAAATTGTGCGTCACGTTGCCGTTTTAAATATTTTAAAAATAGTTCGCTTAAGGCAAAAGACAGCAGTGGTAATGCTCCTGGCATATCTGCCACTTCATCAATTAATTGTTCGACTAAATTGTGTGGTTCAAAATACATTACCTGTGATTGAGCGGGTTTTTCTATTGCTTCACGCAGTTCCTCTCTTTTCATCATTGGTACTTGAAATTTCCTGCTTTGCCAACGGTTTTTAAGCTCTGTGTTTCCCAATTGCAGAACTGTAGGCACATATTTTAAGCCTGCTGCTTGAAGTTGAGGCTCAAAGTCAGAACGTAGGGTTAATACTACCCGTAATAAGTGACGATGAGCGTTAATGGCAGTTAGTATCTGTCGAAAAAATTCCTGGCGTTGATTGTCGTCTTGGCAGAGTGTTATGATTTCTTCGCTTTGGTCAATATATATTAATAATTTGGTATTGGGATGCTTTTTCGCCCATATATCAATACTTTGGGCGAGAGTTTTTTGTTTGTTATGTGATTCTACTGTTGTTAATCCGGCTGAAGCTAAGGCTTGATTTAATGATTGAAAAGGTGTTTCTCCTGGGCGAATTGGTGGTAATATACACCATTTATTATTAGTGTCTTTTGTTTCTTGCTTTAATTTAGGAATTAATCCAGCTTTGACTAAACTAGATTTACCTGAACCACTGGCGCCAAGTACAACTGTCAGAGGATTAATTTCCACAAATTCTTGTAATTTTTCAACTAATTCACTTCTGCCAAAAAATATTTTGCTGTGTTCTTCTTCAAATGATTTTAAACCGCGATAAGGATTTTTGGATTCGTCTAAGGGCGGCGCCGATGGTAAATTTAACTCGTGACTAGGAGAAAGAAAGATATACTCGCCTTTATCATGCTTATTTAAACACCAAATACCAGGAGTTTGACGCAGACGCTGTTTCTCTGTAGGAATTTCGACTCTATCACGTAAATGTAAATATAATTCGGTAGCTGTAATCACCCCATCTCCACTCTGTTTACCATTTTTAGCAGGAGGATAAGTATCTGCGGCGCCTTCTAATGCTTCTAGTAATGCAGCAGCAAAAGGAGAATGATTACCAACTTGACCGCGTTCTGTATCTAAATTAAAGTTATCTAAGGCTTTCTGGTCGGAAGCAGAAGAAGTAATTATTTGCCATGCCGCATCTCGAATAAAGCGGTCGTAGTGTTCTTGATAGATAACTTCAGGGGATGTAATTAAATCACGTGTACTCGACCACCGGAAGGCGCCTGCAAAACAACAATCCAAAATACCTAAAAAATGCCGGCAAGGTAATTTACTCAAAGCCGAATGCAACTTCGCCATTGGTAAATAACTCTTGGTCTCATTCAGCTTCGCATCTTGGGGAATTAAGTAACCAACAGGGCCATCATCTCCATTCAGTGCAACTCCATGACCAGCAAAGTAAAATAACAAGCGGTCATTTTCGGTAACTTGTGTGGGTAATGTTTCCTCTAACAGTTTATTTAAGTTGCTCAGAGTTGCAACGTTGTCTAAACATATCCAAGTTTGATATTTATGCTTTTCTCGCAGAACTTCTATGAGTTTTTTAGCATCGTTGACAGCTGTTTTGAGAGGAGATATACCATTTTGGTAATTATCAATACCAATAATAAATGCTAAATTGCGAGCAAAACCTGTTTCGGCGCCAGTTTCTGGGTTATTAAATGTTTCCGTTTGTTGAGTTACGTTCATATACACACCCCTAGTTTACTTTATTTATAGTATATTAGTATTGAAATCGGCATTGACGTACCTACTTAGATGTTATGGGTGTCACTAAAGTTAACTTATGCAATGCGGAAAACACCAAGCCTTAGATTACTAATAAAATTTACAATAGAATTGCTGTGGCAGTATATGCTTCAAAAGCCAGATTCTAGCAGTAAGGGCAAATGCTCCGCATTACGTTCCGTTGCACTCCACTCGCTTGGGACAATTTATACCTTGTCTATACATTGTCTGACTTTTCAAACATTTTTTCTACCGGACAGATTTGATACATATGTATTGTTTATTGAAAACTGCATAACTTAAATTTACCTACACCTATATATATGTGGAATCAACGCTTTGTAAAATCTAACTGGTTCTTTAGTTTTACTCAATAGCGCCTTCTAATCAGTTAGCTACTCCCCACTTTCCTGATAGAACTCAGAAGTCGATTGATAGTATAGCAGGTCACTCATCAAAATCTGTAGGTACTGGGGAAAATCTAAAATCTAAAAGGGTATGTATCAAGTCGGCGGAAGTCTTCCCTCTAATTCTCCCACATATGTCACTCGCCAAGCAGACCATGATTTATACACAGGGCTAAAAGCGGGTGAATTTTGTTATGTACTAAATTCTCGGCAAATGGGAAAATCAAGCTTGCGAGTGCGAGTAATGCAGCGCTTGCTTTCGGAGGGTTTTGCTTGTGCAGCAGTTGACATCACCGCCATTGGTACAGCGGATATAACTCCAGAGCAATGGTACGCTGGAGTTATAGACACGTTAGTAAGCGTATTTAAGCTTTACCGAGACTTTGACTTGGAAACTTGGTGGTTAGAAAACAGTTTACTCTCTCCGGTGCAAAAATTAAAAGAATTGCAAAAATTAGAATTATGCCAAACACCAGAAAAATTAAAAGCTGCTGCGCCGTTTTTGCTAAAAGCCGGAGAAGCAGAAGCAAAAGCTGGTAATATAGATAAAGCTATTGCAAATTTCAAAACAGCTTTGAAGTGGAACTCGAAATTAACGAAATTTGTCCCTCAGCAAAAAGCACAAAAATTTGAGAAGAAAGGCAAAGCCGAACACTTAATAAACGAAGGCGAAAACCTAGCAAGAGAGAATGATATACTAAATGCTGTTACCAACTTTCAAGAAGCCTTAAAATTAGACCCAAGCTTAAACATCAACCCACAAAAAAAAGCCCAACAGCTAGCAGCTGAAGGTTTAGTTACTAAAGCACGTACTCTTATTCAAGAGAAAAAAATAAAAGAAGCTATTGCTGCTTATAACCAAGCTGAAAAAGTTGACCCTAAAGTGGAAATTGATGCAAACACCCTAGCTGATATTTGTTGGCGAGGTAGCCTATATGAATTAGCCCTGTCAAGGTGAGCATGGGTACTAACCATTTATAAGGGTTTTAGCCTTTCACTGATTAAAATTTGAAAGCAAAAAATAATATTTGCGCTCAATTTTATATTCCAGAGTTGGGGGTACAACGTAAGAATAAGGCTTTTATCTAGTACTGTATTGGTACACCTTGACAGGGCTACCTATATGAATCTGCTGCATTGGTAATCTTTGCCTGCGAAAAAGCCGTTAAACTT